>Ga0180434_10002252_pt1 | contig 26226 bp, 20 predicted proteins | sample SS_ome_7_FD_132453 | JGI IMG/M metagenome (GOLD analysis project Ga0180434, IMG submission 132453) | Hypersaline lake sediment archaeal communities from the Salton Sea, California, USA - SS_1_D_2 metaG | ecosystem: Environmental > Aquatic > Non-marine Saline and Alkaline > Hypersaline >... | reverse complement strand
TGAAGGCTTGCCATTCAGGAAGGCGACAACTCCCGGCATGTCCTCGAAATACAATCTTTTTTCGTTGGAGACCACAAAGGGTGCGGCCCACCATTGGAGGAAGGACCTCCAGGCCCAACCCCTTGATGTGTCGTCTATCGGTTTTATCTCGATCACAATATCCTCCGCTGCCTATCATACTCGCTTTTTCGTTTTTTCCAAGCATGCGGTATTCAAGCCGAGGCAAAAAGTTGGAGTGAACACGATCGTTTTTTTCTGAAAAGATTTTATGGCATTCATCCTGCGGTCCTGGGCACAACATAGGATTTGTGTTATTCTATCCACCATATAATCAGCCGTCTTTGATTGGAAACCCATGGAGGTCAAAAACCGAAAAATCCCGGCTGTGTCACTCTGTGTCACGGCACTGCTGTTCATTATGCTCATTTTGAGTGTATCGAGTATGCGGCGAAAAAGCCTGACTGTTGATGAATTGGCTCACTACCGATTCGGAAAGAAAATTATCAAGGGGCGTCTTCAGGCGGCGGAGATGCAGAAAATGCCGGTCAGCGTTCTGAACGCACTGCCTCTTCATGTCCTTCAAAAATGGAATATCACAGCCTCCAACAGGACCGCAATTTTCGTCAGCCGCATACCTACGACGCTAGTTGCCCTTATCCTCGCCTATTTTATCTTCCGCTGGGCCTCCTCGCTTTACGGCGAGAAAGCCGGAGTGGCGGCCCTGGTATGCTGTGTTTTTTGTCCCACGACTTTAGCCCATTCCCGGTTTATGACCAATGACCTGTTTTGTGCCACACTGATGCTCATCTCCACCTATGTCTTTGTGGAATACATGAAGAAACCTTCGCTGCAGCGTTGGATCCTCACTGCAGTCATTTTCTCACTTGCCCAGTTGACGAAACATACCGCCCTGTTGCTTTTTCCGATCTTCATCCTCCTCTGCGTGCTGCACAGCAAAAATGGGATACGGAAGTTTTTTCAATACAAAAATCTGAGATCGTCGGTCCGAAAATTCGGCCGGTTTGCGGGATATCTTTTGCTCTTTGTCCTCATTTTTCTGGTCGTCTTGAATGCGGGCTATGGATTCCGGGATGTTTGTGTGTCCTTCAGCCAGCTCGCCGGATACAATCCCGATCTCTTCCGGGAGCCTCTCACACAAACGCTCCTGCAGAGGTTTCCCCGAGTGCCGCTACCCCTGCCCAGGACCTATCTCGAATCCTTGCTGCTTGGTTACCATTATAATGCCAAAGGTCTAGGGCACGGGTCTGTGTATCTTTTTGAAGAGCTCAGCCGAAAGGGGTGGTGGTATTATTTTCCTGTCGCCGCTGTGTTGAAATTTCCCATCAGCTTCTTTCTCATGTTCGGCGGGGCGGTGTGGGCCTGGATCAACAACCGGAAAAGGAGAAAAGATCCGGCCGGTCTCTCGGTTTTTCTTCCCGCTCTCGTCATATTTCTCTTTTTCACGCTATTCTGCACGGCTCAGATAGGCATTCGCTATCTCCTGCCCATGCTTCCCTTCCTTTATATTTTTATCAGCCAGATCGTGACCCTTGATGCTCCAACAATGAAGTTCGCCTGGAGGCTCGGCATCCCTCTGCTTTTTGTTTGGTTTGCCCTCTCGTCGCTCTCCTACTACCCTCACTACCTGTCTTACTTCAATGAGCTCATAGGCAGGAGAACAAACATGTACAAGTACCTGGCAGACTCCAACGTCGACTGGGGACAGAATCAGTACTACCTGGATAAATACGTCCGAGACAACCCTAGAAAAAACATCAAGGTGTCACCGCCCAAACCGGCCTCCGGCACGGTTATCATCAGTGTGAATGAACTGGTTGGCATAGTGCACGGGCCGCAAAAATACCGATGGATCCGAACCCGCTACAGGCCTGTCGGCCACATTGCCTACTCCTGGCTGATCTTTGATATCCCTGAAGAGCCTCATCAGGACCCTTGAGGGATGAGTGGTGAACAGATCTCCGGTCTCAGACGATTGTATGGCTGTCCTCGGATTGTTACCCCGCGCTGTCTGGATGAGTGTTTCTCAAGCTCGGGGATGGCTGATGAACAACTGCTTGAGGCGCCTGGTCCCTTTCCGGGCCAGGAACAGGGAATAGAAGGGCAGATTCAGGAGAAACGGGTTGATGAGGCCCGGGAACCGCCTGAATAAGTTAACGGTCTGTATCCATGTGGCCGTGCTTTTGTGGGCGCGGGTGAAGGGAGCCAGCCAGTAGAGCCGAGAGTAATAGTCGAACATTCGCTGCACGTCTTTCCCCCATGCCCGGTCCTGCACGTCGGGCGTTATCATGGACGAGATATCTGTTCCCGGGATGACCGATAGCCTGTTGAGACAGAGCCAATAGGGTTTGGGCAGTTCGAGGAGGATATCCAGCGTGGCCTTCAAATCCTCCTCGCTTTCGAGAGGGTTGTGGGTGATGACATCCACGTAATAATCGACTTCGAGCTGTCTCAGGGTTTCGGCAGCCTTCAGGATGAAATCCCGGCTGTAGGGCCTGTGATAGATCTCTCTGTTAGTCCTGGAGCTTCCTGATTGGAGGCCCAGACAGGTGAGAATCAGGCCTGTCTCTTTGAGAATGCGCAGGCGCCTCACGATATCCTTATCCGGAAAAATATAACAGATAAAGGGAAGATTGATCTCACCCCTGTAGAGTGCAGCGAATTCTTCGAGCCAGATGAAATCCTGAGCGAATATTTCATCCTCGAACTGAATAATACGGCAATGGAGGTGCGTTTTGACCTGTTTGAGTTCCCCGATCACATGGGCGGGAGATCGTCTCCGCAGGAAAACTTGGGGCCTGTAGAGGCTTTTGTATTGATTTTCGCAGCAGTAGGTGCATGAATAGGGGCATCCCCTGGCGCTCAGGACATGGTATTTCCATCGGCGGCTGTAGCTTACTTCAGGAAAGCACTCGGTCAGCCTTCCTTTTTCGATGAGGAATTTATCTTTTGGCTGAATGTCCTTGAAAGGAAGGGTGCTCAAGTCCTCGACCAGAGGAAACATCGGATTTCTGATAAAGCCTTCGGGACCATGGTAGGCCATGTTTGGAATCGTGGCTATGGTCTCCCCTGTATCGCAGCGGCGGGCAAGTTCGACAATGGCATGTTCCCCCTCACCTATGCAGACATAGTCACATTCCTTGGCACAGATCTCCGGCTCTGTTGTGGGTGCGGCCCCGCCCCAGATAAGGGGGATGTCGAATGTCCTTTTAATCAGACGGGATAACTCAGCGCTGGCCTTCCTCAACGGCGTGGTCACGCTCATCCCGATCAAATCAGGATTGATCCGCCTAATAAGCTGAAGGCAGAGGTTTTTCTCAAGATGCGAAATCTCACTCCCCCTTGCGTGCACAAAGGGTCGGCCCCGCATACCGGTTCCCACCCAATCGGTCTCACCCGTTTCGCCGGAAACACGCCTCTGCCTGGCATATCTTTTCATGAAAATAATGTACGGCCGATGGCCGTGCTCTTTCAGGATAGAAGAGAGAGTCCTCAGCCCTTCGGCATTGACATCGAAGAGAGAAAGAAATATGATTTTTGCCATTTGTGGTAGTTATAGAATATTTGTTCCCCTTGTGCAATCGGCTTGATTTACGGAGCCCATTAGGTATTATGGAGAGAACACCCTTGCGGAATACGCCGTGAACAATATAGCTGTTGTCATTCCGAGCCATGAGAGTCCCGCCTTCCTCCGCCAATGTCTCCAATCTCTAAGAAAACACCTGAGTGGGACCCGCTATGCGGTTGCCGTTGTCGATAACGCCTCAAGAGAAGAGGGCGTTGCCCGCCTCCTCGATGAGTTGAGTCTCGAACAAAATATTTCTGTCATAAGAAACAGTGCAAACCTCGGGTATTCACGAGCCGTGAACCAGGGGATAGCCATCCTCAACCAAAGATCAAAGGACATCGAGGCCTATCTTGTCTTGAACCAGGACAGTCAATTGATGGATGACCATATCTATGTTGCCCTTGACCTGATGGAAAAGGATTCGCGGATAGGACTGTGTGGGCCGAGGCTTCACAACGGCGACGGGTCGGTACAGAATTCTTTCTATGCGTTTCCATCGCCCATGAAAAAAATTGCCCAGCTTGCAGGGATGAAAAAACTCGGAGCGGCAGTAAGGAAAACTAATTTCTTGGCTCGCCTATTCTTTTTTCCCTCCTTTGCCTCGTATTATCTGTGGAACTACACGACGGTCATGCATCCGATCGAAGTGCCCTGGATCACCGGTGCCTGTCTCCTTATTCGGAGAGAAGCCCTGGATGAAATTTCGGGTTTTGATGACAATATCTGGATGTATGCCGAGGATATGGATTTCTGTTTCAGGGCAAGAGAGAGGGGTTGGACAGTTGTCTTTTGTCCGGATTGGCATGTCTGTCATTACGGCGGGAAGCCGGCTTGTCTGCTATCCGACGAGCGCCTGCATGCGTACTTCGAGTCACTGTCCTATTTTTATGTCAAGCATTTGCACGGGGTGAAAAAAAAGTGCATGCTTGTCTTGAACAAACTGGAGAAGGCCAAAACTTTGAGATTAGAAAGAGAGACCGATCGGAATGACAGGTGAATCGGAGAAATTTTCCTTTGCAGGAATCCGCATCGATAACCTGAGCCAAGCAGAGGCCTTGGTTAGGATCGAAGATCTGCTCGCCAAGAAACGTTTTGGCTACATCGTGACGCCGAACGCGCAGCACATCGCACTCCTTCAGAAAGACGTGGAGTTCAAAAAAATCTATGATGAAGCGGATTTGGTCCTGGCGGACGGAATGTCGATCGTTTTCGCTTTGAGAATGCTAGGGAATCCTTTAATAGAGAAATGCAGCGGCGCTGATATGTTCAAGGATATCATCGATCTCACCGCCGCACAGAATAAAAACATCTTCATTCTAGGAGGCACTGACGGGTCCGAAACAAAGGCAGCGGCCAAAGCCAAGCAGCTACATCCCCGTCTTAGGATCGGTTCCTACAGTCCATCCCAGGGTTTCGAGCGTGAGCCAGTGGAATCGCACGCCATCCTCAAAAAAATAAAGGCGCATCGAACAGACGTCCTGTTCATGTGTGTCGGTTCGCCTAAAAGTGAAAAATGGATCTACCGGAATAGGGAAAGCCTCGGGGGATGTCTGGCTTTTCCCCTTGGAGACGCATTAAATTTTTTTGCCGGGGTCAAGAATAGGGCTCCCAAATGGATGCGCGACTCTGGTTTGGAATGGCTGTACAGGTTCGCTCGAGAACCTCACCGGCTCTGGAGACGCTATCTGATCGGCAACATGAGTTTCGCTCTGATTTTTGGCCGGGAGTTGTGGAAAAAATTGGATGGAAACTCAGAAAACAGGTTCTGAATGTCTGACCCAAAAAGAGATCTCCTGGGCATTATTTTGCTTGGACTGCCGGTTCTCGGAGGATGTCTGGGCGCGGCACTCCTGATCTCAGATGCCATGCCTGTGTTCCTTGCCAGTCGATTTGGCGGGGCATCTCCGTACGGCACGCTGATCCATGAAGATATGGCCTCGGCCGTTCGTCTGTTTTCCGTGTTTTGTGTTCTTTGCGGCGTATGTGCGGGCCTTTCCCTAATATTTCCCGAGAGAATGTGGAAGTTTTGGGAACGGATTCGGGAGTGGATCACAAGTCCAAGGAGACATAAACGGCATGTCATGGGCTTTGCTTTGCTGCTTATTCTGTTTGCCGCCATCACCTACTCGGGTGCCTTCCGGATCGGTTTCCATTCCGATGATTTTGCCTGGCTGGACTCGACAGCAAAGACAGTCCAAAATCCCGCTCACATATTTTCTCGCTCCCAAAGCCATTTCTTCCGACCGCTGACTTTTCTCTATCACACTATCAACTACAGCCTGTTCCGGGGGAATCCCCACCTTCAACACATCTCAGGAATTGTCTTTCACGGGCTGGCGGGCTTTTTCGTTTTTTTGATCGTGGTAAAACTGTCGGGCAGACGGATTCTTGCCGGCTTGGCCGCGCTCCTTTTCTGCGCCTATCCTGTCAGCAGCCGGTCGGTGATGTGGATCTCCGGAAGCGAAATTGTCTTTGCCGGGCTGATTTACCTCCTGGCGTTTTACCTGTTTCTTTTGTACCTGGAACAGAAAAAACCGGCCTATTATGCGGCCTCCTTTGTTCTTTTTGTTTTGGGATTGATGGCTAAGGAGGCGGTGATCAGCCTGGCCGCGGCCGTATTCCTGGCCGGCTTCCTGTTCCCCAAAAAGGCCTCCCGGTGGAGCGGCCTCCCGTTTGTCATCATTGCCGTCGCTTTTCTGCTTGTCCAGATGTCGATCCAGTCCGATAGTTTCTTGCTCGAAGACAACGTCTACGTACTGAACCCGGGTCTCATGATTCAGAACTACGGCGGCTACGCCTTCGCCTCGGTGATCCCGCTTGGACACAGAATTCTTTATCTTCATCCGGTCCTCAAGGGACTTTCGCTTGTTGCTCTGGCTGTGTTTGTTCCTCTGGCTCTAATCTTCGGGGGCAACCTGTTCAGGTTTTTGGTGCTCTGGTATATTGTTCTTTTGGCCCCTTTTGTGGCCTTTAACCTTCCTGTCCAACCCAGATATCTGTACCTCCCTTCTTTGGCCTTGAGCATCCTTGTGGCCTTGACTCTGGGGGCTCTTTGGGCGAAGTTTTTTGCGTTGTCCCGTTACAGGCAACTCGCCCTGGCCGCCGGTTTTTGTCTCCTGGTCGCCTCCGCGCTCGTTCAGATTCATACTGCGGCGGTCAAAATGAGGTTTGAGTCGATCCGCATGAACGCCTACATCCAAGACGTCAAATCCGATCCCCAGAAGATGCGCGCGATCAAGGATGGCAGGCTTCCGGCCGACTCGCCCCTGACTCTTGACCACTTGAAGGCGGCGCTAAAGCTTGAACCTTTGCCTTAAGCGGTGCCTCCATTTTTTCAGATGGAAGAGTAGAGCAGGACTGCCGGATGCCAGCCGAACGGCTTTCCGCAGTTGGCGGTAGTCGATCCCTTTGATCTTTTTGCCTTCCGGATTCCTGCGGAAATCCCGGGGGTGCTGGACCAAGGACAGCCCCTCGGCCATGCAATAGGTGTGGAGGTCTGTCCCCGGGTAGGGAACGAAAAATGAAGGGGAGTTGACCTCGGGTTGTATGGTGCGGATCATACGTACGGTTTGGGCGACGTCCTCGGCTGTCTCACCGGGTATCCCGAACATGTAGTTCGCCCATATCGCGATATTGTTGGCCTTGCATATTTTGGCCGCTTCCATATTCTGTTCCACCGTCGTGCCTTTGCGGAGAAAGTCGAGAATTTTTTGGCTCCCGCTTTCGAAGCCGATCAGCACCATGCGCAATCCCTGCTCGGCAAGGCGGCTGACCAATCGAGGGTGTTTGCAGATGAGGTCTGCTCGCGATTGAACGGCGAAAGGCATGTTCACTTTCTGGCCCGATAAAATCCCCAGGAACTCTTCAACCCAGCCAGGATTCCACAGCAGGCAGTCATCATGAATGAGAAAACTCTTCATGCCCATGTCTAGCCGGCACTTCTTGATCTCTGAAGCAAGGTTTTTCGGGGAACGGCTTCGCATTTTCTTGCCGAAGAGAATCTTCTCGGCAGGCTGACAGAAAGAGCAATTGAACGGACATCCTCGGGAAGCGATAAAGGTGACGAAAGGCTGGGGAAAAAGAGGCGGATAAAGGGGTGTCTCCCTATCCCCAAAAACAGACCTGTCGATAAAGGGCAGGCTGTCCAAGTCGACCAGCAGCTGGCCGGGAATGATCCCTGGACCGGCGCTCCGGGCCACGATGTCGGCAAAGGTCCTTTCCCCTTCACCCAGAACCACATGATCGAAATGGGCACTCTTTGTGAACTCCTCGGGACACACGGAGGCATGGATACCCCCAATCACCGTGACAATGTCTTCACGTATTGATTTGATGACCCCGGCCGCCCTTAGGGCAACGGCCGCATCGACCGTCGTGGCCGATATGCCCACGTTCCCGGGCCGGAGCTCCTTGATTGTCTCTCTAAAATGACGCCAGTGTTTCAGTCTTCTCAAGTCGAGGTAAAGGGAGTCTGTGCCCTGGCCTTTCAAGAAAGCATGGATGGAAGCCAGACCGTGATTCACCCAGCTCTCATCCATGCCCCTGCCGTAGCAATTGAAGCCGCAGCTTCCGATGCCGGCATGGACCAGGAGAATATCACTCCGGTTCTTCGGAGACATACGCGAACACTCCTTTGTTCAGCAGAAGTTTTATGCAGCCAAGATAGACTAAGCCCCCGGCAATCAGTCCAGCCCCCAGATGCAGGAGCTGCAGTCCGAAAGAGGCCTCGTTTTGATAGGGGAACAGGATCAAGAATCCGTGCAGCCCTATGCCCATGATCAGGCCTGAAATGATTATTCCCGAGAGGTCTTTCTTGAGTCGCAGAGAAAATCCAAGGCCGAATTTCCTGTGGGCGAGGGCTGTGATGACTGCAAAATAGAGCAGATCAGTCACAGAAGTGGCTACGGCAATACCCGTTATCGAAAAGAGTGAGGCCAACAGAAAGTCCAGCCCGATATTCAGGGCAATGGACAGCAAGGTCAGGCCCATCAGGATGGTGAAGGCTTTTTTTATGAAAAAAACACGTTGGATGAGATTGTTCAGGCTGAGAAAGAGAATGGCCGGGCCGTAGGCCAACAGGACATATGCTGTTTCTTCCACTGCTCCGGAGTCAAAGAGGCCGTGATTGTAGAAGAGGTCGATGATCGGTGTTTTCAGGGACATGAGTGTTGCGGCCGTGGGAATCAACAGGATCCAAAGGACGGCTATGCCCTTCGAGGTCAAAGCCATCAGTGATCGCGTTCCCTTGAGGGCATCTGTTTTCGACATCTCGGGGAAGAGGGCTGTGATCAACGGAATGGCGATGATCATAAAGGGCATGGTGACGAAAAACTGGGCATAATTCAGAATCGATACCCCGCCATCCTTAATCTGAGATGTGAAAAGCTGGTCCACAAGAAGGTTGATGTGACCCCCAGCGGCAAAAATCATAGCCGGAGCAATCAGGTTCCTTATCCTTTTCCATACCGCCGTATTCCTGAACTGTCCGTTGAATTTTCCCGTGTCCTTCCGATAAACTCCAGCCAAAAGGAGGAATACACAGAGGCTGCCGGCGAGAAACCCGGCAGGAAGGCTGTAAATGCCTATGATTCCCGAGAACAGAAGGATGGCGAGTATGACAGAAAGAACCGGCAGCGCATTCAGAACAGAGGGCATCACAACCCGCCCCAGGGCATGGAAATACCCTGTCATGACAGAGACAGGGAGGGCAAAGAGAAATGTCAGGCTGAGCAGGGCCAATTGGCCGGACAGATATCCCTGCGACAGGGGATTCGAAAATCCGGGTATGACGTGTGCCAATGGCTTGGCTGCGAGGAGGAGGAGCAGTGTCAGTATGCCCGCCAGCGCACAACTTTGACCGAGAAACGAATCAATGTCCGCTTTGGCCGAAGATCGGTGGCTGGGCTCGAGAAGCATCTTGGCGAAGAGGGGAATGGCAACGATAATGACTGTAAAAGTGATAGTTGCCAGCCCGACGTCGACGATATTCTGGGCGATGAAGTAGGCGTCCAATTCCCTGGATATGCCAAACTCATGGGCGATAAGGATATTTTTGGCGGGACCGGCGAGCTTTAAAAGAACATTGAGGGCCAGTAGAGCTGCGGCGGGCTTGAGGATGTTCTTCATGGTTGAGTCCTGCCCGAGCTCGCGCGGAACACGTGATAAGTGTACAGAGCCCTAAAATAGGCAATTTTGAATCCCTTTGTGCCGTCCAGAAATCCCAACAGCAGTATGATTTCCTTGAGGTAGGCCATGCAAAAAACCAGCGGGGCGCCGAGAAACCGGAGAATACCTCTGTGCCCCGAGCGGGTTTGGCTTTCAGCCTCGATGGCCGCATACCTCATCCATTTCGTCCTGAAGGATTTGCTGGTGAAATTGTTCTCGGCCGGCTTGTGGACAATTCTCAGCTTTGTCCGCTTTATGGAGCCTTGGGAAATCAATCTCTCATGAACCTTCCCGTAAAAAAATGCCCCCTGCTTTTGATAGAGCCTGACCAACGAATCGAATCCCGCATAACCAAAGCGGATGACGGATTGGCCGTAATAGTTGATTCTTTTAAGGCTATAGGCCAGGTAAGGAGAGGATGTGAGGAGGGAGGTGAGGTTCTCCCTCAATTCTTCGGAAATGGCCTCATCGGCATCGAGGGCTAAAATCCAGGGCTTTTCCGCCAGCTTGGCCGCCTGATTCCGCAGAGCGGCATAATCGTTTTTGAACTCTGTGGTGAAAATCTTATCCGTGTATTTTCGGCAAAGTGCGACTGTGTCATCCGTGCTCCCGCTGTCCAGGACGACAATCTCCTGAACTGCGCCGGCCACACTGCGGAGGCATGGCTCGATGGTCTGCGCGGCGTCTTTGGTGATGATACAGGCAGAGACCTCAACGCCGGGCGGCTTTTTCCCTTCCAGAGGGTGTGGGAGGAGTCCCTCCCGCATTCCCGTTACGAAACTGACTGCTTTATTCAGCTTTAGCCGTATGAGGTTCTTGGCAAGGTACACAGCCGCCTCAAAGGGAAGGAAGGCATAGAAGAGAGCAAGCCTGAATCGCGGGGCAAACTTTTGCATGAAATAGATGCGATTTCTGATCATGAAGAAATCAGAGGTTTTCCGGATTTGCGCCCCGTGTTTTGAGGCCGAAGAGACACGATGATAGACGGACGCTCCGGATACAAAATAGACGACGTAACCGTAGAGACCGGCCCGGTAACAGAGGTCCACATCTTCGAAATAGGCAAAATAGGATTCATCAAAAAGACCGATGTTTGTGAAGACTTCGGCCTTGATCATCATGGCGCAGCCGGTGACGGCATCCACGTTTCCGGACTCCGGAAGATCGGAAGTCGGATGGTTGTGAAAGGGGTCTTTTGTTTTTCCTTGAAAAAGAATAAGCCGACTGCCGGTGGACCAAATTTTTTGCCTGTTTTCACTGTACAGAATCAGCGGTGAGACGATTCCAGCCTGTTCTTTGGACTGAAGAAATTGCCGCAATTTTGACACACATCCCGGGGTGACTTCCGTGTCATTGTTCAATAAAAAAAGGTACGCATACCCTTTCTCAAGGCAGTGCCGGATGCCGTAATTCATGCCGCCGGCATAACCGAGGTTTTTTCCCGCTTTCAGGATTTGGACAGAATCTGTGTCCAGCTCTTTGGGCAGCGAAAAGTCTTGGCCTTCAGAGTTATCGATGATGATGATGGCCTCGGGGCTGTTGGATAGGGCAGCGGACTGCACTGAGGAAAGACACGCATGGGTCAAAGCGGCATCCCCAAAATGGAGAATCAAAACCGCTGTGCTGTCCTTATGCATAATCGCCTTTTTTTATGCTCTGCAGAAGTTCCGGTGTTGCGGAAACTTTTCCTGTTCTTCCTTTTCCGGCAAGCGTGTGCACAACCAGTCGGGCCAATCCCAGGATGGATCCCAGGGTGAATCCCAAAAAATACCGGGGATGGCCGAGAGTGCGAAGCCAGAATGCCATGCGGTCAAACATAAGGCCCGGTGAATGTCGCAGCAGCGTCATCGACGGGATATGCTTGGCCATGAGGAGAAAGTAATTCCTTCCCAGATAAAAATATTTTTTGAAGGGACGGCGATCCGCTGTGTAGGACCGGCGGTGGCGGCACAATGGCTCGGCAAGGAGCGCTGAGGTGTAGCCTTTCGAGGCGGCCCGGAAACTAAAGTCCACATCTTCGTAAAAGGATCCGAAACTCTCAGCGAGGTACCCGCGATCATCCCGAAGCGAGTGAAACACATGGGTTTGGAAGACAGCCGCAGCAAAGCAGGGACCGAAGATTTTTGTGTTGCCTTCGATGCTTTGCACGGGTTGGCCGCTGTGCCTGTCGTAAATGTTCAAGGAAGATGATATTCCTATCCCTGCCGAGTCGATCGCATCCGGGTTTCCGTGCTCGAGAATGAGCGTCTGGACGAGATCGAATCCCGATCGTTCCATGAAGCTCAGAACGGAGCGAATCCAGTCAGGATGACACACCGCATCCGTGTTGACAAAGGCGATAGCCCGGGGACCTTGCTTGAGCGCCTGTTCAAGGGCGATGTTATGAGCCCTGGCAAATCCCTCGTTTCTATCCAAAGCGATCAGCGTGATACGGGGATAGTTATTTTGGAGTATAGCCGCCGAGTCGTCAGTGGAGCCGTTGTCGACAACCATGATTTGGATGGGCTCGTATGTCTGCTGTTGAAGAGCATCCAGACACTCGCCCAGTATAGCCGCGCCGTTATAGTTGACGACGATAACACAGACAAGGGAGGAATTACCGGGCAACAACTCTCTCCACAATCTCTTCCAGCTGTGCGATATAATTTTCCGGGTCGAATCGTGTTCTGGCTGCGGCGGCTGCCTTTGCCCCCGCGGATTTCATCACATCCCTGTCGTTAGAGAGTTCGACGATTTTTCGGGCCAAGGCGCTCGTGTTTCCCCTCGGAACAATGAATCCGGTTTTTCCTTCCTCGATCACTTCTCTGATGCTCCCCGTGTCATAGGCCAGGACCACCTTTCCCCGGGCCATCCCCTCGGTGACGACCATGCCGAAGGGTTCCTCGTACAGCGACGGCATGCAGATCACGTCAGCCCGGTCAATCAACGGCACCGGATTGTCAAGAAAACCCGTGAACTGTGACCGACCGGCCGGGATTTTTTCGCCGGCCATTTTTTTCATCCTGCGAACATACTCCGCGTCCGGGGATCCTCCGGCGATCGTGAAATGGACGTTGGCAGCTGTCCGGGCGACAAGGGAGGCCGCCCGTATAAAATCATGAACGCCCTTGTGGGGGACAAGAATGCCAAGAAACACGACAGAAAAGGATTTGTCAGGGATGCCCGGATAAGATCGTGTCGAGGGTTCAGGAGCATAAAAGACATCCCGCCGGACAGGGGGATGGATGACAACGGCCCGGTCTCTCCAAGCCAAGGCATCGAAGATTTTGTTCCGGCTGGTTTCCGTGATGAAAACAGACAGACGACTGTAGCGGAGAAGAGTTTCTCGCAGGAATTGCCCGATCTCATGCCTGCGCCGGATGCTCGCGGGCCGAGCACGAAATATTTTATAAAAACCGTGCCTCATGCTGTCAAAGGCATGGACAATCTCGTGTATCATCCAGATGGAGGGAACACGGCACTCTTCGGCGGCCATGAGAGGGACCGTGTTCACGAGACAGTTGGCGATGAGGGCACGGATGCCGTTTTCCCGGATGAGCTGTGCGATGCTTTCGACGGACTTTTTTTGCCCGGCCTTGAAGCGTTCAAACCTGTCCGCGATATCTTTCCCCGGAGCAAGAAAATCCCAAATCATTTCATGGGGAATGGTGCGCACAGGCATTCCGGCTTCAACTGCCATCTCCGTGAAGGCCCCGTTTCCGTTGGACAGTACGAGGGGATCGAATTTGTCTCTGTCCAGATTGCTGGCGATGTCCAGGAGTATGAATTCCGCACCACCGACAAATTGGGCGGGCGCTTGGTGATTGCACAGCAGAAGTTTCGTGCCGGCCATTATCCTGTCCTCTCCGCAGCATTCAGCGAACCGGGTTTCCCGAGAATTCTTGAATGGAACCGTTCCATTCAGTTACCACTAATTAGCACAGGAAATCGCCATTGTCAAAATTACCGAGATTCATCTCAGGCTGGGGATCAGTATTTTCGGCTCAGGACATTCCACCGGATAATGCCCAACTCTCGCATCACGCGGAAATAGTCTCCAGGCTTGAAAAACGACTCTGGATGATTGGTCCACTCAATCCCGACCTCTTTGACCGGCAGGCTGAAGCGTCGGGCGATGGTCAGGGCTTCGATATCGAATCCCCAGCCGTCGACAATCATTCTGGGAAAAATTTGATCCGCGGCATACCGGGTGAACACTTTGAATCCGCATTGGGTGTCTTTTATGCCTGGAACGGCAACTATCCGGACCAGTTTGTTGCCCAGTTTCCCGATTAGAATACGGTGCCAGGGTTGTCTCACAGTGATACGCGCACCTTTCTGGGCCCGTGAGCCGATGACGATGGGATACCCCTCTGCGAGATAAGGACACAACTTTGTGATTTGGTCGATCTGTGCCGAATTGTCGGCATCCATGAAGAGGCGGATTGAACCTTCGGCTTCCAGCATCCCCCTCCGGACGGCGTTCCCTTTTCCTTTGTTCTCAGGGTTTTCGCTCAGTCGGAGAGGCGTGATATTTTGGGCCAGGCGGTTCACGATGTCCGATGTGTTGTCGCTGGATCCGTCATTCACGACAATGATTTCGTAGGCAAAATCTTGACCCTGGAGGTATCGGTCGATGTCCAGAATGGTCTCCGCAATTCTGGTGGCTTCGTTAAAGGCAGGGATAATGACTGATAGATACATCCAGGGACCTCAAAAATCCTTCCCCCTTTATAACACACTGCTGCCGAATTCTCTATGGATCTGGAGAGGTCCCCAAATCCGTGACGCAAGACTGTGGTGGCAGGATTAACAGCGAGATGATGTCTGTGTGAGGAGTATAAGGTGGCAGGAGCTTCGCCGGGCACAGATACGGACTTGCCCAAAAACTGCTGAATTGACAAGTGAGAATTTTCACGGTGTTTGTGATGCCAGCTGAGCTGTGAAGCGGCTGGTTTTCTCTCTGATATTTCTTGGGAACTCTTAGGATTTGTTTCTGACCTTGCGGAAGAAGTGCTCATAGTCATCGATGAGTCCTTGGTCGGCGAAGCTGAAAAAACAGTTGTTGCCGATGATGATGTGATCCAGGACTTTGATCTGCATGATGCTGGCCGCGAATATGAGCTCTTTGGTGATTTCGCGATCACTTTCTGAAGGATCGGGATCGCCTGAGGGGTGGTTGTGAACAAAGATCAGGGAGGAAGCCTCGTACCGGAGGGCGGCTTTGATGATTTCTCTCGGATAGACGGCGCTGGAGTCCACTGTCCCCTCGCACACGGTCTTTTCTTCCAGGATAAGGTTTTTGGCATCGAGAAAAAGAACTTTGAATTTTTCCGTCCTGGAATCCCGGAGGGAATGGTAGAGGTAATCGAAGACCTCTTTGGATGAATGACAGACCGGCTGGCTCATCATTTTTTCCTTCAGAAAAAGACGGGAGACTTCCTGAATGAGTTTGATGCCGAACACGTTGTGGGGACCGATTCCCCTGATTTCCTGAAGCTCTTCGGCATCGGCCTCCAGCACTTTCCGCAGGGCTTTGAACCGGCTCAGGGCATCCTGGGCCTGACGCTTGCAGTCACGGCGGGGAGTTCCCAAGGTCAGGAGAAGCTCTACGATTTCGTAGTCTAAAAACCCCTGAAGGCCTCCTTTCAGAAATTTTTCTCTGAGCCTCCATCGGTGACCGGCCTTTTTATTGTTGGAGAGAATCCGTGAATTGTGTGAATTGTCCATGAGTCGCTACAAGGATAACGAACAAAGGTGCCGAAAATTCGCAGTCAGTGCCCGGTTTTTTTCGTTTTATGGGAAAAAGATATCCGGATGAGAGAAAAAAACAGAGAAAAAAACAGAATCGAAGAAAACCGATTGATGTGCGGGCTTTTTTCAGGAATAATTCAGTGTATCGTTTTTTGATTGAGGAGGTTCAGATGGCAACATCAGAGAATAAACGGATGGGGACTTTAAAAGCCATAGAGGAGATTGCGGTAAAATTGGGCATTAAGGCCGCGTGCTTGGAGAAATACGGCCCGCACAAAGCAAAGATAGACCCCCAAGCTGTCGAGGGACAAGACCGCCAGCGGGGAAAGCTGATCATGATGACGGCCATGTCGCCCACGCCGGCCGGAGAAGGCAAGACCACGACGACCATAGGCCTAGTGGATGCCCTGAACAAATTGGGGAAGGCGGCTTCAGCCGCTTTGAGAGAGCCGTCTTTGGGCCCTGTCTTCGGAATGAAGGGCGGAGCCACGGGGGGAGGGGCGGCGCAGGTGATGCCGCGCCATGAAATCAATCTCCATTTCACAGGCGATATTCATGCCGTGACAGCCGCCCACAACCTCCTGTCGGCCATGGTGGATAACCGTCTTCACTTTGACGGCGTATGCGGTTTGCTCGACAGCCGGACCGTAACCTGGAAAAGGGTCATGGATATGGATGACCGCGTCCTTCGGGAAGTCGTGGTCGGAATAGGGGGCCCTCTCAGGGGTTTGGCCAGGGAAACGGGCTTTGACATCACCGCGGCTTCGGAGGTCATGGCCATCCTCTGTCTGTCCAGGGATCTGTCCGATTTGAAAGAGCGGTTGGGCCGCATACTGGTCGGGTATTCGCCGGAGAAGAAACCTGTTTTTGCCCGAGAGCTCAAGGCCGACGGGGCGATGACCGCTTTACTCAAAGAGGCCATGAAACCCAACCTTGTTCAGACTTTGGAGGGTTCACCGGTGCTAATCCACGGCGGCCCCTTTGCCAACATCGCCCACGGGACGAATTCGGTGATCGCCACGGATATGGCCCTTCGTTTCTCCGATTATGTGGTCACGGAATCCGGGTTTGGGTCGGACCTGGGAGCGGTGAAATTCTTCGATATCGTAGTAAGAACCGGGCACATACCGCCTCCGGACGCCTGCGTTCTGGTGGCCACTGTGCGCTCGCTCAAATACCACGGCGGTGTCCAGCGGGATGCACTGGAGGAGGAGGACATCGCGGCTCTGGAAAAAGGGTTTGTCAACCTGCAGAAGCACATCGAAATCATGAGGACATTCGGCGTTCCTTTCGTCGTGGCTCTGAACAGGTTCGATTCAGACACGCCGGCTGAGGTGGAAAGGATTTTGGAATTGTGCCGGGGAGAAGGCGTGCGGGTGGCCGTGAGTCGAGTGTTTGCCGAGGGGGGGGAAGGTGGAATCGACCTGGCCGAAGAAGTGATCAGGGCTATAAAAGAAGATGACCACAATCACAGCCCCCTTTACCCTCTGAACCTTTCCATCCTCGAAAAGATCGAAATCATCGCCAAAAGGATTTTCGGCGCTGCGGCGGTGGCCATGGAGGGCAAAATCCGGCGGAGGATACGCCGCATTGAAAACCTCGGCTTCAAGGAGCTCCCTGTCTGTATAGCCAAAACCCAATACTCCCTCTCCGATGATGACGAGGCTTTGGGCAGGCCTGAGGATTTCACGTTGATCGTCACCGATGCCTCTCTCAGCTCGGGGGCGGGTTTTGTCGTTATCTACTGCGGGGACATCATGACCATGCCGGGGTTACCCCGAAATCCTGCGGCCGAGTTGATCGATGTCAGCGGAACCGGAGAGATCACAGGCCTATCCTGAAAAGTTCGGGCTCTGATAGAGAAGCGATAAAAGGGATCCCTTATCCAGATTGGTGAGGGGATTCTTCGCCTGAATATGTGTGGAAAATGAGAATTTTCGGTGACAGAGTTCGTCTGTTTGAGATGGGTTTACAGCCGTATCCAATTGTGATAATAATAGGCTGCATCGATGCTGTCATAATGAAAGGAATTGGATATGTGTGAGTTGCAAGATGTCTTTATCGTGGGTGCTGCGCGTACGCCCATCGGCAGTTTTTTGGGGTCTTTGAAGGCATTCAAAGCCTCAGATTTGGGCGGCATCGCCATCAAAGAAGCCTTGAAAAGAGCCGGTGTCACGGGTGCGGATATCGGCGAAGTCGTCATGGGGAATGTCGTCTCAGCCGGAATGGGGCAGGCTCCTGCCAAACAGGCACAGATAAAGGGCGGGATTCCGCCCACGGTCAACAGTTTTGCCGTCAACAAAGTGTGCGGATCCGGACTTAAGGCCGTGGAATTGGCCGCCCAGTCCATTTGGCTGGAAAAGTGTGAAATCGCTGTGGGCGGCGGAATGGAAAGCATGACCCAGGCTCCGCATTTGACCTGGGGCGTAAGGGAAGGGGTGAAATTCGGCGACATCAAGATGAAGGATGCCATGATCCATGACGGCCTCTGGGACGCCTTCGACGACCAGCACATGGGAATAACCGGTGAGGTGATTGCCGAGAAGTTCGGCGCGACCCGGGAGGAACAGGATGTCTATGCGGCCAGCAGTCATGAGAGGGCTCTGCATGCGATAGACAAAGGTTACTTGAAGGATGAGATCGTGCCCGTCGAAATACCCCAGAGGAAGGGAGATCCCATCTTTTTCGATACAGATGAAGGGCCGCGCAGAGATGCCACAATTGAAAATCTGGCAAAGCTCAAACCGGCTTTTAAAAAAGACGGGACCGTGACAGCCGGAAATGCCTCCAGCCTGAATGACAGCGGGGCCGCTGTTGTCGTGGCCTCCGATCATGCGGTCAAGGCAAAAAATCTCACGCCCATGGCTCGGATAGTGGGAACGAGTGCCAATGCGCTGGAACCGCATATGGTGATGTATGCCCCTAAGGGAGCGATCGAGAAGTTGCTGGCTGATGTGGGATGGACAATCGATGATGTGGATCTCTTCGAGATCAACGAGGCTTTTTCCTCACAGCAGGTCGTGCTCATCCGGGAGCTTGGGCTCGACAGGGAGCGCCTCAATGTTCACGGCGGCGCCGTTGCTCTGGGCCATCCCATCGGTGCCTCGGGAGCCAGAGTCCTGATTACCTTGATTTATGCGCTGAAACACAGGGGGTTGAAGAAGGGCATCGCTTCGCTGTGCCTGGGGGGTGGAGACGCCATCGCCATGGCTGTGGAGATAGCCTGAGACGCCCCGGGACGGATAACGGAATAAAGGGGAGTACCAAATGAACGATGACGAAAAGACGGCCAAACAGGAATCGAAAAACAGGGCTATCGAGGCGGCTCTCTCTCAGATAGAGAAGCAGTTCGGCAAAGGCGCGGTCATGAAAATGGGCCAGAAGGGTGCTGCCGTCAAGGTGAATGCCATCCCCACGGGTTCCATTTCCTTTGATTTAAGCTTGGGGATCGGGGGTTTCCCCAGAGGAAGGGTGGTGGAGGTGTTCGGTCCTGAAGCCACAGGGAAAACGACCCTGGCCCTCCACGTAATCGCCGAAGCCCAGAAACAGGGCGGACAGGCGGCGTTTATCGATGCCGAGCATGCCATGGACCCAACGTATGCGGGCAGTGTGGGGGTGGATGTGGACAACCTTCTCATTTCCCAACCCGATTACGGAGAGCAGGCCCTTGAGATTGCCGAGGTCCTCGTCCGTAGCGGGGCTGTCGATGTCATCGTGGTTGACTCTGTGGCCGCCCTGGTTCCCAAGGCCGAATTGGATGGCGAGATGGGAGACGCCCACATGGGCCTCCAGGCCCGTTTGATGAGCCAGGCCCTGCGGAAATTGACGGCCATTGTCAGTCGGTCCAAGACCTGTTTCATTTTCGTCAACCAGATCCGGGAAAAGATCGGCTTTTTCCTTGGAAGCCCGGAGACCACGACGGGGGGCAGAGCTCTGAAGTTTTACTCCTCTTTGCGCGTTGATGTTCGCCGGCTGGCCACGCTCAAAGACGGCGATAATGTCATCGGAAATAAGGTTAAGGTCAAGATCGTCAAAAACAAGATGGCTCCTCCCTTCAAGATCGCTCAGTTTGACATCATTTACGGTGAGGGCATTTCACGCGAGGGCGATTTGATTGACTGCGGATTGGAAGCCGGTTTGATCGAAAAGACAGGGACATGGTACTCCTACAAAGGCGAGCGTCTGGGACAGGGAAGGGAAAACGTGAAGAAACTGCTCAAGGAGAACAAAGAGCTTGCCGATGCTTTAGACCTGGAGATCAGGAAAAAAGTCGGGCTCCTTCCCGCCGAACCCAAAGAAGAAAGCCAGGACAAAACCAAGGAATAATAACAAAAACTTCATTTCGTTCCAGACGAGGACACAATACGGGATAGGATAGGATATGAGCGCGAAAGATATTCTGGGCCTCGTCATCTCCATCGGCATCTGTCAGCTGGCTGGTGTGGTGGGCGGGATTTTCACGGCGTCCTCTGTCAATACCTGGTATGCGGCGTTGACGAAGCCGTCCTTCAGTCTGCCGAACTGGCTTTTTTCTCCTGTCTGGATCACGCTCTACGGTTTGATGGGGATTGCGCTCTTTCTGGTTGCCAAGAAGGGACTGGCCGCCGAAGGCGTCAAGGCCGCCCTGGTTCTGTTTGCGGCCCAACTCCTAGCGAATGTCCTCTGGTCTGCGTTGTTTTTTGGGCTTAAGCTTCCGCTCGCGGCTTTTCTGGAAATCGTGGTGCTCTGGGTCCTGATCCTTTTGACCACCATCACATTTTTTCAGATTTCGAAGCCGGCCGGAGTGCTTCTCCTCCCCTATCTCCTCTGGGTCGGCTTTGCCTCTGTGCTCAATTTCTTTCTCTGGTCCTTGAACAGGTCCTAAGTGGGACTATGAGACTGGAGGCCGGATGATTCACAAAGAACGCCTGAAAGCTCTCAACAACCAGGCTCGAAAGAATCGGGAGCTTGTTCTCTACTGGATGCAGGCCTCCCAGCGGAGCGATGACAATCATGCCCTGGAGTATGCCATAGATCAAGCCAATGAAGGGGGCAAACCCCTGGTCGTCTTTTTCGGTATCACCGATGACTACCCTGACGCGAATGAGCGGCATTATGTCTTCATGCTGGAGGGATTGGAAGAAGTCAGGAGGTCTTTGGAGGAACGGGGGATCAAGTTTGTCATCGCCCCCCAATCCCCAGAACGCGCCATCATCCCCCTGGCCGACCGCGCCTGCCTTGTTGTGGTCGATAGAGGGTATACACGCATCCAGAAACAATGGCGGGCAGAGGTGGCCAGGACCATTGACTGTCCGCTTATCCAGGTCGAGAGCGATGTTGTGGTCCCCGTCGAACACGTGTCCTCTAAAGAAGAGTACGCGGCATTTACAATCAGGCCGAAAATCAAGAAAAAGATCGAACTGTATCTAAGGCCGTTGAGAATAAGATCCGTACGGCGCGATTCTTTGGCGTTGCAACTTGACACAGAATCTGCGGAAAACATCGATCGCCTCATCCAAAAACTGAAGATTGACCGCGCTGTGCGACGAGTCGATGCCTTTCAAGGGGGATCCAGCCGGGCAAGAAAACTCCTTCGTCACTTCATCGCCGAGAAGCTCGACCGCTATCCGGAGCAAAGCAATGATCCTTCAGCCGACTGTGTGTCCCACCTCTCCCCGTATCTTCATTTTGGGCAGATCTCGCCTTTGCGAGTCGCGTTGCAAGTCATGAAGGCAAAGAGCCCGGGTGAGGAGGCCTTTCTCGAGGAGCTCATCGTGCGCAGGGAATTGAGCATGAATTATGTTTTTTATAATCCCAGGTACGATGATTTCGGTGGCCTTCCCCTCTGGGTGGTGAAGACACTCAGCGAGCATGCCCGGGATGAGCGGGAATATGTCTACAGTCTGGAGGATTTCGAAGCCGCCCGCACCCACGATCCCTACTGGAATGCCGCCCAGAGAGAGATGATGTTGCGGGGAAAGATGCACGGTTACATGCGGATGTATTGGGGAAAAAAGATCCTCGAGTGGACAGAAAGTCCGCAGCAGGCCTTCAAGATTGCGCTCCACCTCAACAACGCCTATGAGCTGGATGGGCGCGGCCCCAACGGCTTCACGGGCGTTGCCTGGTGCTTTGGAAAGCACGACCGGGCCTGGCCCGAACGAGCTGTGTTCGGAAAGATCCGCTACATGAACGCCCGGGGCTTGCGCCGCAAATTCGACATTGATAGCTATGTGCGCCGTGTCGATGCGCCGTTTGACCCGGTGGTTTAATAAGGGTGGCCGACCACGCTCATGTAGAGGGTGCTCTCCTCTGTGCCGTCAATCTCGAGAAGTGCGTTGCATTCTCCATCATACAGCGCCCCGATCTGGCACGAGCCCAGGCCCAAAGCGACGGCAGCCAGGGCAAAATTCTCCGCAATATGTCCGGCATCGAGGTAAATGTACCGATAAGCCCGCTGGCCGTACTTCCACATCGATCTGGAAATCACGGCGGTCCAGACAAAAACAGCACCGCCCGAGTAGGCCATGTCCTGATCCAGAGCCGCCTTAGCGATATCCAGCCGAAAATCCCCTTTTTTGAGCTGCTCGAGTTGATGACTGGCGACGGCATAGTGGTAGATTCCCTGATCTATATTTTCGACGCTATGGGCGACCACATAGGTCTCCACCGGATACAGGGCGCCTGCTGATGGAGAGGTCCTGAACGCATAGCCCATCTGTTCCCTCACAATACCCTGTGTTGCCCAGAGAAGCTGAGACACGTGGGCTTGTTCAAGAGGCGTATTCTGGAAGTTTCGCACACTTTGGCGGTGCTTGATAGCGTCCCACAGGGGCGGCCCCCCCGATGTCGCAGGTGGTCCGAGGCTGATTCTGGGGGCAGCGGGATAGGTTTTATAGATTTTGGGTTTATTGCTCCATATGAGAGGTCCACCGGGGAGTTTTCCCCTTGTGTATTTCGTCTCTTCTTGAAAAATATCACCGGGTCCTTTTTTCATTGCGACCACCTCGTTTTATGGCCGTTTGCGCCTGGCATTTGCGAGTTTTTCCCTGGCCAGCTTGAATTGGGGAGCGATTTTCAAGGCCTTTGTGTAATATTCGATGGCCTTGTCTCTTTTCCCGTTCGCCAGATAGAGGTCTCCGATATCGATCCGCAGTTTGGCATTCTTCGGGTAGAGGGCCTCAGCCACGGCAAATACCATCATGATCCTGTCGTTCTTTCCGGCATCATTGAGATGACGGGCAAGGCTGTAGAGCGAATTGAGTGTCTCACCGGCCTGGTCAGGAGCGAGAGAGAGAGCCCTTTTATACAGGACAAGGGCGGCATCGAAATCTTTTGCCCAGATATGGGCTGCGGCAAGATTGCTCAGGGGTCCGTACCTGTCGGGGTAGAGGGCAACAGCCATATTGAGAATATGGAAAGCCTCGTGATGCTGTTCTTCTTTCGAAAAATACCAAGAGACTCTGGCCATTTGGTCGGTGTAATCGGGATAGATGTCAATCCCTGAAAACCGTGACTTCAATCGGGTCTCCAGCGCGGTGAAATCCATCGAGGGAGAGATGAACAAAGTCCTCAGGTCATCGGTATAGACGGTGTCCCAGTCTCTGGCCCAGGTGTTGATCAAGCTGGAAAAGTGCTCTCCGAATTTAAGCCTGTCTTGGCTTGACGGCCAAATTGTGCTCAGCACGATGTAGTCTTTGAAAAACGCTAGTGGCCCTTTTTGGCGGTAAGCTTTGAGTTTCTCTTTGCCGTATTTTGCGGCGATGACCTGGGCCATGTAGCTTCCCACTTTGACCAGTGCTTGCTTTCCGGCGGGGTGAAATCCTTTCTCAATCTTTGCCCGCGCTTTTTTGAGATTGGCCCTCAGACTGCTTCGGTTGACGTTTTTGTGAAAATAGGCAAAGGCATCGACAAGGCCTTTCGCATCTTTGGCGATGTGCCCACCGTGCCAATCGTAGGCACTGATCCCATGAGAAAAAACCTGCTGGCATGCTTCAAGAATGGATTGGCTGGCTCTCTCGGCCGCGTAGAACTTTAGGTCCAGGTCTTCGCCGAGCACCAGCTCCGCCAATCTGTTGGCATAGAAGGGCCGGTCAAAGCTCTCCAAATTGGAAGCCATGGCCAGACCGAACCGTTCGGTGGGGAAGATCATCAGGTACGTTCGGGTTTCGGCTTGAGATCCTCCGTGGGCGATTTGGTAATGACCGTTTAACGGCCGGACATCCCACCCCATTCCGTAATGGGTGAAATGACTGTTTTTGAGGGTCATAGGGGTGAACATCTGGCGCCAGGTCTCCTTTTTGAGGAGTTTTTCGTCCATGATCCCCAGGGAATAGCGGAGAAGATCCAGAATTGTCGATCGGATGCCGCCCGCCGCAAAGCGGCTGGAAATATCCACGTATTCGGAATTGACCAGACGCCCTCGTATCAGCCGGTACCCGCGAACCCGGTGGGGGATAATATCCACAGGACTGTCCAATCTGGTATTGCCCATTCCGAGGGGTTTGAGGATGTTTTCGGTGATATAAACCCCGTAAGGCAGGCCCGAAGCCCCTTCAGTGGCGGCTCCCAAAAGGTTATACCCGTAGCTCGAATAGAGGTATCTTGTTCCGGGTTGAACAACAAGGTCGAAATCCTGGAAGATGGCTATCGACTCTTTTGTGTTCTTGGGAACCTTGATGTGGCCTTCCGCATTGAAATCGCGGTAATGGCTGATTCCGCCCAGGTGACCAAGCAAATGCCGGACAGTGACGGGCCATTTTTTCTTCGGGAAATAGGGCACATAGGCCTGGATTTCTTGGTCCAGGTCAATTTTTCCCTGCTCGACGAGCTGGAGAACAGCCAGGGCAGTGATGGTTTTGGAGATGGAAGCCAGCCGGTAGGAGTTATCGGCTCGGGCAGGAACGCTGTTTTCCAGGTCGGAATAACCGAACCCCTTGGCCCAGACGTGTCCATCCTTCACGAACCCAGCCGACAGCGCGGGAACTTGATCCAGCGACATGTGCTCTTGCACAAAGGCCTCGAAGACCTTGATGGTGTCGTCAAAGGGTGAGGGTGTGTCCCCTTGACTGAAAAGCCAGGGAGGGCTGATAAAAACCAGAATCAGGACTAGATACCCCAAGGCTGCTTTTTTTATCATGGAACTGAGCGCCTCTCTTTGTTTGTATGTGATGCGTGACCTCTTTCCCGTCTACAGGGCAAATCCGAAGATGACGAAAAGTATGATGGCAATAAATGCCGCAATCAAAGCATAGGGCACTTGTGTCCGCACATGATCGATGTGGTCTGAAGCTGAAGCCATGGACGAAATGATGGTCGTGTCCGAAATGGGCGAACAGTGATCTCCGAATACCCCTCCTCCCAACACAGAAGCAATGACTAGTCCGGGATGAAGGCCGATGATGTTGATCATGGGCACGGCAATGGGAATCATGATGGCGAATGTTCCCCAGGAGGTGCCGGTCGAAAAGGCGATAAAGCAGGATATGAGAAAGATAACGACGGGTATGATGCCTGGATTCAGGGTGGATTTGGCTGCCTGGGCAACAAAAGGCCCTGTACCCAGAGCATCGCACGTGTCTCCGATGGCAAAGGCCAGGATCATCAAACTTGCCAGGGGAATTATTCCCCCCACACCCTTCATGAACACATCCGTGATTTCCTTTCCGGTCATGATTTTTTGTGCTTTGTACGCTATGGCGCCGACGGACAGACCGCAGATAACAGCCCAGAGGACCGACAGCGAACCCGAACCCTCCATGAGGTTCCCTTTTCCGGTGATAAACAGAACCACGGGCATCATGACAACCATCGTGACCACGGGCAGAATCATGTTGATTGCCCGCGGCGGCACACCCTGTTTTTCTTTCATCATGATCACATCATCAGAGATTAAGGGTTCGGCCCCGTCCCGGAGCAGTTTCCCCTCCTCTCTGACGCGGCGCTCTGCCTCTTTCATAGGCCCGATGTCCTTTCCGGAGATGACCACAAAGAGAACCAGAATGATGGCGGCAAAGGCATAGAAATTGAAAGGTATCGAGGCGATAAATACCCTTATCGGCTCCTCGATTCCCTGGGCGGCTAACAAACCGAGGATAAAAGCACCCCAAGCATTCAAGGGTATGATGATGCATTTTGGAGCCGAGGTTGAATCCAGAATATAGGCTAATTTTTCGCGCGAGACCTTGACTTTATCAAATATTGGCCGGCAGACCGCGCCGGAGACGAGAACACAGATATTGCTCTCGATAAAGATAATAAAGCCCAGAAACCAGGCCAGCAATCCTGTCGATCGTCTGGTTTTGACCAATCCTTTGCCCACAACCCAGTTGACAAAGCCTTTCATCCCCCCGGAATACTGAGTGAAGGTGATGATGGCCCCGATGATAGCGCTGAACAGGACAACACGTGTGTTGTCGGCGTCTTCGAAAACAGCGACAAGCACGTTGACTGTTTGGATGATTCCGGTCAAAGGATTCCAGCCGTGGATGATTGTCCAGCCCAGCCAGATGCCCACGGTCAGCGAGATGTAGACATGTTTGGTTTTTATGGCCAGGAAAATAGCCAGCACCGGAGGAAGAACTGATAGCCAGCCGTAGGAATCCATGTTTGGTCAGTTTGGTATACCATCCCTCGTCAGAGATGTCAAATTCTCCCGGCAGTCCGTAGGCATTTCCCCATCCGTGATGAAAGGCTTAGCGCGGGATCAGATTGGTGATCACGAAAACACGCTCATTTTCCATCTTCTATGAAAATTGGCTCGG
>Ga0180434_10002250_pt1 | contig 26237 bp, 24 predicted proteins | sample SS_ome_7_FD_132453 | JGI IMG/M metagenome (GOLD analysis project Ga0180434, IMG submission 132453) | Hypersaline lake sediment archaeal communities from the Salton Sea, California, USA - SS_1_D_2 metaG | ecosystem: Environmental > Aquatic > Non-marine Saline and Alkaline > Hypersaline >... | reverse complement strand
TCTCGGCCCGGGCCACCGTGACCGGCCGGGGATCGAGGCCGAACCTGGGCGCGGCCTCCAGCAACCGCTTCTTGTGCTGGACGAGGAGGACGGCCCCCGTCACGAGGCCGCCGACGACGAGCAGCGCAAGCGCGATGCGCACGAATGTCTTCATTCGGCCGCCCCTTCCTGGCCGATGGCCCGCTTCAGTTCCGCCGTTGCCACGTGATGGTCGGCCAGGGCGTGGTAGTAGTTCGTCTGGGCGTTCAGGAGGTCGTCCTGGGCGTCGAGCACGTCGGTGATGGAGGCCTTGGCGTTCCGGTACTTCAGGCGCTCGATCCGCAGGCCCTCCTTGCCCTGCTCGATGGCCTTTCGGGTGGCTTCGACCCGCTCGCGGGCGGACGCCAGGTTCAGCCGGGCCGTCTCCACCTCCAGGCGAATCCGCAGCCGCAACTCGCGCAGCGCCTCCTGGTCGGCCGCCAGGCGGGACCGTTCCTCCCGGATGCGGGCGGGGATTCGGCCGCCCTCGAACAGCGGCACCTCCACCCCGACGCCGACCGTCGCCACGTTTTCGGACCGGTGCCAGTCCGCCGCGTCCCAGTCCGCCCCGTAGGTGCCCTGGAGAAACACGTCCGGCCAGTACGCGGCCCGGGCGGCGTCGACGCGGCGGGCCTGGGCCTCCAGCGAGCGCCGGGCGGCGAGAAGATCGTCGCGGTCGGCGAAGGCCGCTTCGAACAGGGCCTCCAGCGGCCGGGGACCCTCGTCGCCGACCGGCTCCAGCTCGCCAGCCACCTCCAGGCCGTCGGCGGGACCCTTGACGCCGAGCAGGTTGACGAGCGTCCGCTTCTGAATCTCCAGCAGATTCCTCGCCCGCACGAGTTGCTCCGCGACGTCCGCCAGCCGGACCTCGGTCCGCAGCCGGTCGACGGGGGCGGCCTGCTCCTGGGCCACCAGCGCCTCGACCCGGTCCAGATGCTCACGCAGCGTCTGGCGGGAGAAGCGGATCGATTCAATCACGTGCCGCTGGGCGAGGATGCGGCAATAAACGCTGGTCACGTTGAAAACCAGTTCCTCGCGGGTGCGGGCCAGGCGATGGGCGGCGGCTTTCTCGAGCAGTTCCGCGGCCTGAATCTGGCTGACGATGCGGCCGCCGGTGAACACCGGCATCCGGACCACCAGGCCGGCCGACATGACGTTCCGCGTCACCACGAACGGCGGTCCCGGCGGGCTGATGCTCATCGGGTCCTCGCTGTGGGTGTACCCGGACACGGCGCTGACGTGCGGGAAGGCCTCGGCCCGGGCGGCGTCGCGGGCGGCGTCGGCCGCATCCGTGCCCCACCGTCGGGCGGCGACCGTCGGGTTGTTCGAAAGCGCGATCGCGACGAGGCGGTCCAGCCCGAGCGGCTCGTCGGGGAGGTCGGCCGCCGGCGCGCCGGCCGCTTCTGACGCGACGGCCGGCGGGGCGTAGGCGTTCGTCGGACCGTACGGGTTCGTCGGCTCCAGCAGGACGCAGCCGGCGAGCAGGGCTACAGACACGAACGATATCATCCGTGAGAATCGTGGCACGGAACCTCCTTGTCCGCGGGCATCGCTCCGCCCCGGAGTCCTCAAGGCTGCGGCAGGGACACGATGTAGCATTGACCCTCGCGCGACCACTCCCGCCGGATCAGGCCGCGGCCTTCCAGGTCGTGCAGGACCAGGCCGACCTCCTCGGTATCCGCGCCGGACTCCAGCGCGATGTCCGGCTGCGAGACGGGGGCGCCCCGCTGGCGCACCAGGGCGAGGACCTCCGCCTCCAATGGCCCCAGTCGCCGCCGTTCCTCAGGGGAGAGCCCGTCCGGTTGCCGCAGCTGGCGGTAGAGGAGAACCCCTACGAGCACGGCGACCACCAGGACGCCGCCCACCGCCAGGATCGGCCACGCGCCGGATGAGCCCGCCGTGTGGTTGTGATGCATCAGTGCATCTCCCGCCGCCTACTGCTTCTCGGACTTGCCCGTGCAGGGATGCTCGCTGGCGTCGCCGTGGCACTTGCGAATCTGCTCGGGCGAGCAGTCCTCGGGCCGGCCCTTCAGGTTTTCCGGCTTTTGGCAGCCTTCTTGCTTCTGGTTCTGACACATTGCTTGTCCTCCTTTTGACAGCGTTTCGCGTTCCCGTGGCAGGCGGATGAGGCGGCGCCGGGTTCGAGCAGGCCGCCCGTCGCCTCGCGCCATGTGGCCAACGTCTCCTCGTTCAGCCAGTAATGGATGAAGTAGCCCCGCCGCTCAGGAATGACGAGGCCGGCGTCGCGCAGGATGCGGAGGTGCTGGGAGACGGCCCCCTGGGTCACGTCGAGGTTTGCTGCCAGGGCCCCGACGCACAGTGCTCCGCCCTTCAGGAGGCGCAGGATCTTCACGCGCGTCGGCACGCCGAGCACCTTGAAGATGCGAGCAAGTTGTTCGTCATCGGTCACGGCCGATCCATTTCACTTCCCGCTAATATACTAATGCGGCCAGGCGGGGTGTGTCAAGGCCGTGTCGAAATGAGGTGACGCTTCGTACTTTGGGTGTGACCACGCTGACCCCAGGACCGGCTGCTCGCCATTCCGGGTCCTTGGCGGTTTCGGTCTGCCGGTCCGCCGACGCAGCAGGCAGGTTGGTTGATTCTCTTGACGGCCGGCCGGGACGGCGGGCACGATGCCGCGGAAGAGGTCGTCCTGGCGGAGCAACTCGGTATCGGCCCGCCCGGCCTCGTCGCGGTCGGCGACGACGCCGGTGCAATCACGGAGGCCGTGGCGTTGGGTGAGTTTCTCGAGGGTGGAGGCTTTCCAGGGCGCACCGTCCTGCTGACGACCCAGCCGCTGCCAGCCGCCGGCCTCACCGAAGGGTCGGTTGGACCCGTAAACGTCAGTCGGCCTCGCCTTGGACCCAGGCGCGGGCCCGGTCCTCCTCGTCCGGCTCGTAGTAGCGGACCTCGGCGGTGGTAAAGGGCTTGCAGAAGACGGCCATGCCTTTCTGCCAGGGCTTTTCGCCGACCAGGGCGAGGCGCTCGATGTCGGCGAAGTGGCGGACGTCGAACTTGATGTCCTCCCACAGGGCGGAAGCATCCCAGCCGTGGAAGTCGCGCATCCGGACCAGCATGCTGATCTTCCCGTGCCGCTGGATGAGTTCCTCCACCTTGGGGACGAATTGGGCATAGTCCTCCTCGGTCAGTTTCCCCGTCAGGTGGACTTCCAGCACTTTGCCGTCCACTTTTTCCAAAAGATTGACTGACATGGGTTGCTCCTGTCGTTGCCGGCCGGGCCGATTGGGTTCACCGGTTTTCATCGCCATGGTTTTCGGCGTCTGCCGCGCCACTCCCGGCCGGGGCGCGCCGGCCATCATGTCCATGATAAGCGACGGGGCACGCGGTGTGCAGCGGCCCCTTGCCGCGCAAAAGCGCGAGGCCCTGGCCGCACCGTCAGGCGGCTTCCCACTTGTAGAAGTCCTCGAGGATATCGAGCGGGGCATCCACCGCCACGCGCGAGGCGCCCGCCTCCAGCAGCGCCAGGACCTTCTTGAACCGCGTGACGTCACCGGCGGCCTCGACCTGGGCGTCGCTGCCCGCGGCACGCTTCAACAGCCGCACGTCGTGCACCCGCACGCCGCCCTGGCCGAACCCGGTGTGCGTCTTGACCACGTCGGCGCCGGCGTCGATGGCAAGACGGGCGGCGCGCATCTCCTCGGTGTCGGTCAGGTAGCAGCACTCCAGGGTGACCTTGAGCGTGATGCCGGAGGCGAGCCGGCGGACGGCCGCGACCTCCGACTCCACGTCGCCGTACCGGCCGCTCTTCACCGCCAGGAGGTTGATGACCATATCGACCTCGCCGGCGCCGGCCTCGATGGCGGCAGCGGCCTCGTCGCACTTGGCCCGGCGTCCCGAATGGCCGAAGGGCATCCCCACGGCGCCGCAGACCGCGACGCCGGTGCCTCGCAGGGTGGGGACCGCGCATGGCACCGCGTAAGGCGGCACGGAGACCGCCGACAGGTTGTAATCCGCCGCCTCCCGGCAGGCTTGGCCGATGGTCTCGAACGTCTGGTTCGGCGAGAGGATGACGTGCTCCAACGAGCCGGTCACCGTCTCGACCGTGACGTCCGCTACACTCTGTGTCTGGGTCATTGTGGTTCCTCCTGTTGTTCTATCGGCATATGTCTTCGAGCGACCGACGGTCGCCTTCCCTCCATCCCGCCATCGCCAACCGCCGGGCGCGGCTCCGTGGTTCACTGAAGTAGACCGCGCGGCGCGATGTCGTGCCATCCGGGACCGACCCCTTCCGCCGACCGGAAAACCCCGGTTCCGGCGTGGGGAAATCCCCTAGACCCTGCATATGCAAAAAGATGGCGGCGCGTCTCTCACCGTCATCGTGGTCTCCATTGTGCACACGCGCCGGACCGCCACAATCGGCGCAACAGCCGCTTGCCGCGTAGGAGCCACCGGCATTCGACCGTAGGAAAATCTCCCACGGCGTCCCCGGGCAGGAGGCGTGGAACCGTGGTTTCGGTCCGGTCTTGCACGCTTCCCCTGCAAGGCGGTACTGTAGAAGGGGTCTGTAGGAGCAGGAGCCATGGCAGGCGAAAAGCCTCTCCCTGACGCCGAGGCGCTGCTGGGGAAACTCCAGGCCCTCCGCCGCCGGCTGGCCGAGTACGGCGGCGACACGCCGGACCTGGACGATGCGCTGACGGACCTCTCGTCCGTCGCCGAGGAACTCGGTGCCGCTGACGAACTGCTCCGCACCCAGTCGGCGGAAGTCGCCGAAAGCCGCCGCGCCGCCGAGGACCAGCGCCGTCGGTATCAGGACCTGTTTGACTTCGCCCCGGACGCCTACGTCACCACGGACGCCCACGGCGTCATCCACGAGGCCAACCGCGCCGCCGCCGAGATGTTCGGCGTCGAGCAAAGTGACCTGACCGGCAAACCGCTGACGGACTACGTGGCCGATGCGGACCGCAAGACCCTCGATTGCCTGGCCGTCGGATGGACGGGCGGCACGGACCTTCGGCGGAGCGAACTGACGCTGGCGGCCCGGGACGGGTTGGCAAGTTCCGTCGCGGTCACCGTCACGCCGGTCCGCGATCCCCGCAGCGAGGTGACGGGCCTGCGGTGGATGCTCCGGGACGTCACGGAGCGCCGCCGCCGGGAAGAGGAGTTCCGGGCCCTGGTCACCCACAGCCCGGACCCCGTGGCCCGCATCGATACCCAGGGCCGGTTCCTCTACGCCAACCCCGCCGCCGAGCAGATTCACGGCGTGCTGGCCAAGCGGATGCTCGGCCGGACGATGCGCCAGGTCGGCGCGCCCCGGCGTGTGGCCGAGCGGTGGGAGGAGGCGCTGACCCGGGTCCTCTCTACCCGGCAGGAACACGCCTTCGAGTTCCGCCTGCCCGCCGAGGGCGGGGGACGCCTCTTCCAGACCCGCCTGTGCCCCGAGGTCGGGCCGCACGGCGAGATCGTCACCCTCCTGGCCGTCAGCCGCGACGTCACCGTCCTCCACGACGCCCTGGAGCGGGCGGAGACGGCCGAGCACGACGCCGCCCGCGCCCTGGCCGATTCCGAGGACACCCGACGACGCCTCGAAACCCTGCTCCGCACCATTCCGTCCGGCGTGTTGGTCGTCGGCCACCCGGACGCCCGCATCCTCTACGTCAACGAGCGGGCCCGGTCCCTCTACGGGGCCGACCCGTCCGGCCTGGGGATGGCGACCTACCAGGAACGGATCCGTCTGCTGGCGGCGGACAGCTCCCCGTTCCCGCCGGAGCGGCTCCCCGCCAGCCGGGCCTTGCTCGCCGGCGAAGAGGTCTGGGACGAAGAGGTCCTCATCGAGCACGCCGGCGGCACGCGGTACGTCGTCCGCGTCAATGCTGCGCCCGTCCGCGACGTGGCCGGCCGCATCGTCGCCGCCGTCGCCTCCTTCGAGGATGTCAGCGACCTGAAAGAGACGGAGGCGGCCCTGCAGGCCGCCCGCGACGGCATGGAGGAGGAGGTCGCGCGCCGAACCTCGGAACTCGCCGAGACGAACATGGCCCTGAAGTCCGAGGTCACCCGCCGCAAAAGGGCGGAGGCCGGCCTCCGCGAAACGAGCGAACTGCTCCAGCGCATCTTCGACACGACCGATCTGCTCGTCGCCTACATGGACACCGGCCTGACCTTCGTCCGGGTCAACCGGGCCTACGCCGAGGCCGAGGGCCGCCGCCCGGACGACTTCCTCGGCCGCACCTACGCCGACCTGTACACCGACGCAGAAGACGAGGCCGTCTTCCGGCGGGTCCTTGAGACCGGCCGGCCTCGCCGTATCTCCGAGAAACTCGTCGCCGCCGGGCCCAAAAGGGGCTGGAAGTACTGTGATTGGAGCATCCATCCGGTCTTCGACGCGAAAGGCACCGTAAACGGTGTCCTGTTGGTCCGGCTGGACGTGACCGAGCGTGTCCGCGCCCGCGAGGCCCTCGAGGCCGAACGCCGGCGCCTCTTCGATCTGCTGAACGTCTTGCCGGGCTTCATCACCCTCATCGATCCGAGCGAACACACCGTCCGCTTTGTCAACGAGCAATTTGTCGAGACGGTCGGCAAGCCGGGGAACAAGCCCTGCTACGAACTCTTCCTCGGCCGGGACAGGCCCTGCCCCGATTGCTTTTGCGCCCGCGTCCTGGCCGCGGGTCGCGCCTCGGAATGGGAAAGCGCGCTTCCCGACGGCCGCACGTTTCACTTGTGGGTGTACCCGTTCCGTGACACGGACGGCACGCGGCTGGTGTTGGAGTACGGGTTGGACGTGACGGAGGAGAAACGTCTCCGCGCCCAGGTGGTCGCCGCCGCCGAAGAGGAACGCCAGAGCCTCGGTCGAGAGATGCACGACTCGCTCGGCCAGGACCTGACGGCCCTGGCGTACGTGGCCGAGAATCTGGCCAAGAGTCTGACGGCCGAAAAGTCACCCCATGCCGGCCGGGCCAACACCCTCGCCGACCTGGCGCGAAACGCCGGCGAGAAGGCCCACAACGTGGCCCGGGGCCTCGCCCCCGTGGACCTCAGCGAGGAAGGACTCCTCGAAGCCCTGCGGGACCTGCTGGACGAGACGCGGGAGGTCTACGGCATTCCGTGCGTGCTGGAGTGCCCGGACCCGGTGGCCGTCCGCGACATCGCCGTCGCCACGGACCTGTACCGCATCGCCCAGGAGGCGCTGCACAATGCGGTCCGCCATGCCGAGCCCCGCCGGGTTCGTCTCCGCCTGGGCTGCCGGGACGGCTCGCTTACCCTGGCCGTCGAGGACGACGGCAAGGGGCTGCCCGAGGAGCCCGAGGTGGCCGGCGGCATGGGGCTGCGGGTGATGGCGTACCGGGCCCGCCGCATCGGCGGGAGGCTGGAGGTCGGGAGCCGCTCGGAAGGCGGCACACGCGTCGCCTGCGTGCTTCCGAGGTTCCGGGAGGAAGGGCCACACGAGGAGGCCGGCCATGAGCCCCAAGACGGGTGAGCACAAGCCGACGCGAGTGCTCCTGGTGGACGACCACGAGGTCGTGCGGATGGGCCTGGCGATGGCCATCGAGGAGGCCCCCGACTTCGTGGTGGCCGGCCAGGCCCCCTCCCGCCGCGAGGCCATGCGCCTCTGCGCCGAGGACCCGCCACACCTCGCCGTCGTCGACCTCTCCCTGGAAGGCGAGAGCGGCCTGGAACTCATCAAGCACCTGACGGCCCGGTACCCGCAGGTCCGGGTCCTCGTCCTCTCCATGCACGACGAACGGCTGTATGCCGAGCGGAGCCTGCGGGCGGGCGCCAAGGGCTACGTCCAGAAATCCCGCCGGCTCGACCAGGTGCTGGAGGCGATGCGGCGGGTGATGGCTGGCGACATCGCCCTCAGCCACCGCATGACCACCCGCGTGCTGGAGCGGCTGACGGCCGGCGAAGACCTGGGCAACTCGCCCATCCAGAGCCTCAGCGACCGCGAACTGGAGGTCTTTGAACTCATCGGGCGAGGCTACAGCACCAATGACATCGCCGAGGGCCTGCACCTCAGCCCCCGGACGGTCGACAGCCACCGGGAGAAGATCAAGTTCAAACTCCATCTCCGCAGCGCCCTGGAACTGCACCAGCACGCCTTCCTGTGGATGCAGCAGCAGGGCGGCGGGGCGGAGACGGCCGGCCCCTGAGGGCCCGACGCATCGCCGTCAAGTCCACCCTCTTTCGGCGGGACGGCGATGACGGCGGACCAGGCCGTTATCCCGCCTCCGGCCCCAGGGCCTTCTGGATCGCCTTGCCGTGCCAGGACAACTGGGTGCCGGCCCCTTCGAGCGCCGCGATGAGCAGGGCCTCGGTCACCTCCTGCTTCGAGGCCCCCGCCTCCAGGGCCGCCCGGACGTGTCTCTCGGTGCAGTGCGGGCACCGGAACACGCAGGCCAGGGCCGTCATCAGCAGTTCCTTGGTCTTGGCATCCAGGACGCCCTTCTCCTGGCAGGCCTGGTGGAACTCCCGGAAGGCGCCGCCGAGGTCGGGCGCGTTCACGACGTACCACGGGGTGGGGGCTTGGGCCATTGCGTTTCCTTTCGTTCCGGTTCCGGTTTGTCCGTGACGGGCCTTGGGTTCCTTCGCTCGCTTGCCCGGCTCCGCGATGCATCATAGCCCTCCCGCCCTGCGGCGCGCACCGGCGGAGAGACCGTTTGGCGCCCGGGGGCATCCCCGGCTTCGCCGTAAGCGGATTCACCAGGGCGACGGCCGGCGGCCGACCGGCGGGGGCGGCGTCCCGACTGATGCCCTTCTGCGAACGCCGGCCGCACCTGAAAGCGGCCTTCCGCGTGTTTTCGCCCGGTAGCGGTCTCTCAGCCGCCGCAAAGGGGATTCGCCGCCATGGTGGATTCCCCGATGGTCCAAACGGCCCCTTCGCCACCCGTAAATCGGTCATTCCGCGCTGGTCGCCGTTTCGGCCGCGCGGGAGAGTATGTATGGGGTCCTGTCGCCGGAACACCTCCGGCGGAGACCCGTGGAGGATGGGGCATGTCCACGTCGCAACCGGACCCCGTGGTCACCCGTGCGGCCGATAGGAGAAGCGCCGCCAGCCGGGGCGCCGCTTCCGGGCGGCCCTGCCCGTGCTCGACGGCGCGCGTCTTGGAGTGCGACGCCCGCGCCTGCGCCAACAACCACTGGGGTACGTGTCTCCAACTCGACGTCCGGCTCACCGGGGAAGGGCTGTGTGACTCCTTCCGTTCCGGCTCGAAGCGTCAGGAGCGGCCGAGGCAGCTGCCCGTCGTCAGCGCGTGCGGCTTGTTCGACTGCACATTCAATCGAGGCGGGCGCTGCACCCGCGAGCATATCCGCATCGGAGCGGACAGGGGCGTCTGCTGCCTGATGTACGGGCCGGAGTAATCGTCTCGTCTCGTCCGTGGCTCGTACGGCACGTCGTCGGATGAGCGCATCTCGATGAAAGGGCGGACCATGCGTGCACCTCTCCATTGGCGTCGTAAAAGAGCCATCGTGCTGGTTTCCTGCCAATACTGTACGTTTGCCGGCCGGCGGACGGGTACCGGTGCGGGGCTGGGCACGTGTCCTGCCTGCGGCGGGACGCACTGGGTTCCCGTTTACGTGGACCGGCACGATTTTGCCCAGCCCTGCGAAGCGTGCAACGGCAAGGGCGCCCGGGTCGGATACCCCGATAGCCTGTGCCAGGCCTGCGGCGGATGCGGGTGGGCCGACCGGGCGGAATTGACCTTTGGCGCCGCCCTGACTCAGGGCCGCATGCCGGAGGTACGGTAGGGGCGGCGGGTGGTGGATTCCCCGGCCCAGAGATGCGGGCGATTCCCTTCCCCCATGAGACCGTTCCGCCCATGCCGGCCGGGAGGACGGCGGCGGATAATGGCGGATGAGTCGAAAAGGGCCGGATGCCACGTGCGGATTCAGGGGGCCACTGTTCAACGTTCCAAGAGAGTTCTAGATAGGTATAGGCAGGGATGCTACATGTCACACATGGCGACATTCCCCGTCCCTTCCACCCGGCCGGCAGAGGAGGCCCCTCGAACCGACCGCGGTCGGCGACTCCTGCGCCTGCTCGGCGGCCCTGCCGGGCGCTCCGCCGGCCAAGGGACCCCGGCGGGAAGCCCGGCCGCCGCGGCCTCCTGTCCCGCCGCGCAGCCTGAGGCCGCGAGCGATGCCGCCCGGCCGCCGCCCCGCAGCCTGAAGCGGCGTCTCGGCCTCGCGCTGCCCCGCAACGGGCACGGGCGCCGCCGCCTCGCCGATTTCGGGCTGAGCGAAGACGGACGCCGCGTCCGCTCCGTGGTCGTTGAATCGCGCGAGGACGGCCCGGACTCGCCGCTCATGGTTTCGACCTTTGCGATAGGCGGAGAGGCTGCCGCTCCGGGAAACACCACGCCGCCACCCGGCCGGGGGCCGCGGCCCGGGGCCCGGGCCTGCACGGTGCGGCCGGGCGTCTCGGCCGACTCCGACGGCCGGCGCCTGACGCAGATGTTGACGTTCGGCATCGAGGGCGCCGAGGGGCGTCCCGCCGGCCGGGTTGCGGATGTGCTGGTCGGGCCGGACGAGCGGAGCGTCGCGTACGTGGCCGTGGACGTGGGCGGCCGCATGCAGTCGCGGTTGATCCTGCTGCCCCCGGCGTATATCCGGACGGTTGACTGGGCCGATGGACGGATGTCCGTCGCCCTGGAGGTGGATCGGCTGGCAGGGGCGCCCGAATACGAGCCGGCCGCGCCGCTGGAACCCGACTTCGAGACGGCCCTGGCGGATTATTACGGGTATTGAGTCGATAAGCCCCAGCGGTTACACTGCGCGGGCGAACAAGGACGCCGGAGCGCCGCTGCCGTGGATGTGGTCAACCGAATCCCAATCAAGGAGCCCAATCTCATGCGCGCCTACGTGGACGACAACTGTACGGCCTGCGGGCTGTGCGAGGACACCTGTCCGGAGGTATTCCAGTTGGGCGAGCGCGATATTGCCGAGGTCGTGGCCGACCCCGTTCCGCCCGAACACGAGGCGGCGGCCCAGGAGGCCGCCGACGGCTGCCCCGTGGAGGCCATACATATCGAGAAATGACCTGGCCGATCGGCAACGGAGGCATGTATGTATGTTTTTAGCGTCGGCATCGAGGTTGTCACCCTGAGCGAAGCAAAGGGTCTCGCCGCCGGCCACGGCACGAGCCGTATCCGTGCCCGGATGCCAGGGGCGAAGCCGGGAGACCCGTCGCGCCGGAATTTTATTGCCCCGTTGCCCCCGGTGTTCGGTGCGCCTTAGAATGGCTGTCTTGGAGGCCGTTCCCGAACACGGGCCATTCCGAAAGGAGATCGCCATGGTTCGATTGTCGCGCCGCGACGCGCTGCGGAGCATCGGACTGGGCGGACTGAGCCTCGCCATGGCCGCCACCGGCTGTGGCTCACAGGAAGAGGAAGGAGATGACGATATGGAACCCGCCGCCGCCGGACCCCGGCCGTACACGCTGCCGGACCTGCCGTACGAGTCGCTGGAACCGGTCATCGACGACACGACGTTGGCGCTGCATCACGACAAGCATCACGCGGGGTACGTCAAGGGCGCCAACGCCGCCGTCGCGGCCCTGGAGGCGGCCCGGGCCGGGGGCGATTACAAACTCGTCAAGCACTGGGAGCGGGCGCTGGCGTTCCACGGTTCCGGCCACGCCCTGCACACGCTGTACTGGACGAGCATGTGGCCGGGGGGGCGCGGCGAGGCGTCGGCCGACTTGGCCGCCGCCGTCGAGGCGTCGTTCGGCGACCAGGAGAAGATGCTGGCCCAGTTCGCCGCCGCCACCAAGGCCGTGGAGGCCAGCGGATGGGGCATCCTGGCGTGGGAGCCCGTGGGCCGGCGGCTCATCGTCCTCCAGGCCGAACGGCACCAGGACCTCACGGTCTGGGGCTGCGTGCCCATCCTCGTCTGCGACGTCTGGGAACACGCCTACTACCTGAAGTACCGGAACAAGCGGGCGGACTATGTGGATGCGTGGGTGGGCATCATCGACTGGGAATCGGCCAGTAAGCGGTTCGCGGCGGCAAAAGGCGGGTGACGGAGCCGCTGGGTGAACAGCGAGCGGCGCGGCACCCTATTCCCCAGTCGGCCTTGCCGCCCTCATACGCGAGGACGTTCTCGTAGCCGAGCCCGTCGAGCCGCTCGGCCGTGTTGCGGCTGGCCGGGCACTCGTTACCGGTACCGTACGTGATGATGGTGCGGCCCTTGTCCGGGACGGCCTCCCGGGCCTTCTCCTCGAACTGCTCGTCGACGGGAATGTTGATGGCGCCCGGCAGGCGGGCCCTCTTCCCGTAGCGCGGGGGCAGGGCCTCAATCAGGGGGAAGTTGTCCCCCGGTCCCTGCGGTCCTTCAGTTCGTCGCGTGTAAAGGGCTGCATGTATGCTTACGCCTTCTGTTCCGCCGGCGTTGCAGGTTCTGACGGTGCATTGTCGGCTTACAGGCACCGCATGAAGGCCGTCAGGGCCTCCTTCTCCTCCTCGGTCAGTTTCAACTCGAAGACGAGGTTGAAGAACTCGACCGTGTCTTCCAGGGTCAGGCACCGGCCGTCGTGCATGAAGGGCGGCGAGTCCTTGATGCCCCGCAGGGTGAACGTCTTGATGGCCCCCTCGGCCGTGGCAACGGCGTCGTTATACACCTTGCCGGTCCGGTAGAACCGTTCGACCTTCATGTCGTGCATCTTGTCGTCGAGATAGAACGGGGCGGGGTGGCAGTCGGCGCACTTCCCCTTGCCGAAGAAGACCTTCTGGCCGAGCATCTCCTTGGGCGTGGCCTTCTCGGGGTCGAGTTTGCCGAGTTCGTTCAGTTTCGGCGCCGGGGGGAAGTCGAACAGGTTCTGCATCTGGGCCATCATGGCCACCTGGCTGGCCCGGTCCGGCAGGTTCACGCCCTTCTTGGCGGCGGTGACGTGGTCGCCGTCGAAGTAGGCCGTCCGCTGCTCGAACTCCGTGAAGTCCTCGATGGACCGCAGCGACCGCTTCGAGCCGTGAATCTGCTGGTTGAACAGGCCCCGCAGGCTGACCGTGTCGAGCCGGAAGCGGTGCGACTGCGGCCGGGTGTCCGGGTTCAGGTGGAACGTGGCGTTGGTGTGCCCGTTGACGTGGCAGTCGAGGCACGTGACGCCGAGGCTGGGTTCGGCCACCTTGCGGTCCTCGGTCTGGTTGAACTGCTGCTGCGGGAACGGCGTCAGCAGCAGACGCAGGCCCTCCATCTGGACGGGCGTCAGCAGGCCGTGCATGATCTCGTAATAGTTCTTGATGGAGAGGACCTTGCCCTGCGACACGTCGCCGAGTTCGGGATGGGTCGTCAGGAAAATGGGCGGGGGGAACTCGGGGGTCAGGTGCTCCGGCAGGTCGAACTTGATGTCGAATCGTTCGAGGTTGCGGCTTTCCAGTCGCTCCATCGCCTCGATCTGCGTGTCCGGAAACACCTGGCCGCCCGTCTTGTGATGGGCGTGGGGCAGGGGCAGGAACCCGCGGGGGAAGAGGCCCTTCTTCTTGATCTCGGCCGGGTCCATCTCGGCGAGTTTCTTCCACGTCATGCCCTCGGGCAGTTTGACGCGGACGCCCTGCTGCACCTTTTTGCGGTGACCGCTCATCCACACCTCCGACGGGTTGTCCGAGAGGTCGTAGCGGCGCTCGAGCAGTTGCTTCTGACGCTTCTGCATCTTCGGCTGCATCTTCTCGTCGTGGGCCTTGACTTCCTCGAACGGTTTCGCCGGCACGACGGGGAAGTACGTCTGGGCCGGGCCGCCGTCCAGGGCCGTCGGCTTCGGCGTTTCCGCCACGGGTTTGCCGGCCTGGGCGACCATGCAGCCGGCGACGATCACGGCCGAGACCAGCACGGCCCATCCGATACGGTTCTGTGAGCGTTTCACGGCCCTCTCCTTTCATGAACTGTCACGGGCAAGCGAGAACCCGAACCGACCCGCGCCGATGCGGATTGTACCTTCCACGATATGGCCTCCGGCTCCCCGCGGTCAAGAGGGAAAAATTAAAATTAGTAATGAGCCTGTTGCACGAACGGCACGGCGGCCTGAAACCGGCTGTTCAGCAGAGGCATCGTCCGGCGCGTTCTCCTTTCCATGTCTCCACGCGGGTGGCCGTGCGGACGAAACTCCGCCCGGCCGAGGACGCCGATGCAACCCCCTTGCAACAAAGGGGCCGGCCCCGCGCCGGACAGGTCCGACCTCACCTCCGCCACCCCTGACCCCTATAAAGCAAATGGTCCCCGACGGAAACTATTGGCCCGTCGTCCGTGCCGCGATAGAGTAGGGACGTACCGAAACACGTGGACGGTTCCGATGATGAAACAAGGAAGCCTGTGCTGCACGTGCCTCACGCTTCTGGTCTGCGTCGGCTGTGCCGCAGTCCCGCCCAAGGTTGACGCCCCACAAGCCTGGGTGACCTTGGGTGGAATCTTTTGGCCAACGAGCACCCCGGGCTATGTGACGGAGAAGAGCGACCAGCCGTGGGTCAAGATCCCGAAGGGCGCCGCATGCGACGTGAGGGTGCATCCCGGCGGGCAACCGGGACGCGCACGAGTCCGGGTCAAACGGAATGACCGGTGGGTCACCGTTTGGGTGGACCGGGTTCCCAGCCGCGACTTTGCCGAAATCCACTTTTTGCCGTTTCTCACGTTCACGTACGTAGGCTACGGCACGGAATCGGTCCCCAGCGCAGACTGGTCCCGGTCCGAGCCCAATCTCCTGGCCGCAGCCGTCACAGAGCGGGAGCAGTTGACGGACGCGTACTTGCGCGGGTTGCTGGGATTCGAGACGTTCAGAGTATACACCGCGCCTCCGCCACATCAACTGCCGGAAGCGGGGGAGAAGAAGTGCGCGCCCGCTACAGGGACCGGCGGCGTTATCGCCGGCGGATAAACCCGGTTTAAACGTTCAGCATCCCCTCGAGGCGGGGAAACCACGATCCAGGGGTCTCAACAGAAACGGGGTGCGTGCGCCCTACTTTGACGATTTTCCCGTCACTTTGAGATTATCGGGAACACGGTAATCCGGATCTTGGCTGCGCCGTAAGGAATTAATATCAAATCCTCGAGAGGTTTGGTATGAGTGAACTTCGCGGGTGGAAGGCCTGCCCGAAGAGGCTTCTTCAGTTTGCGCTGGGGAATGGCCTCGTCGCTGCTGGTCATTTTCCACTCCGGTACGCGACGCCCCTTCGCCTTGAGTCTTACCGGGGCTGATTCATAATCGAAGATATAATCCTTGATTTCGCCCTTCTCGAATTCGAATGAAGATTCCGGGTCGTCGGCGTCGATTTCGAGCGCGTAGTTCCAGGGGGTCGCCGGGTAAATCTCCCAATCGGCGCACTGTTCAGTTTTGCCTTCGAATTCGGCCTTCCAGTCCCTGATTTTACGCCACTCCTGGCCGATTTTCAGCGAATAGACGAGCGGCCCCCGGCGGACCGAAACGGTGTTATTCTTATGGCTGGCAAGGTCGATATGCATCGGAAGAACGACCTTCACCTTGTCTCCATTTTTCCATTCCCGGTTGATTACGAAATACTTTCCCGGGGTTGGATGGATCGTTTTTCCGTCGGGGGTGGTAACGCGTGGTTGTTTCGTCCAGCCGGGTATCCTCACGTAGAGCGGAAACTCCACGGGCGACCTGGTTTTGACCGTGAATGTAATCGTGTCGTCAAACGGATATTCGGTTTCCTCCGTGACGGTCACGACGTGACCGTTTCCGACGGCGGTTCGAACCTCTGACGGGGCGTAGACGACCGCCGCAAGGCCGTTATCCTTCGTCGCCATCCAGGTGTTGGCGGCGAACTTGGGCCAGCCTTGCGGCATATTTGCCGTGCAACAGGGGAAGTTCGGATCCAGACCGAACTCGAATCCCCCGCCTTTCTCCCGGCAGACCACCTGATTCGCCCGTTGGAAATATTGATGTGTCCATTGCCTGGGACCGACCGTGGCGGGCAGGGCGTTGAACGTTATCTTCTCAAGCCGGTCGGCGAGTCGAACGTCGCCTGTCACCGACAACAGCACCTCGAGGGAGAACATCTCGTCGAGCACATCGCAGAACTCCGTTCCCTTGTCCGGGCCCAGGCCGGCCAGGCACTCTTCGGCAGTGAACGTCCCCACGGGAGTGCCGTGATAACGGTCCAGATTGGCCAAACCGTGGAAGATTGCATCGTAATCATACTCGTCCTTCGTAAGGAGATAGCAGATGCCGGGCGTCTTAAGCCCCATGGCGACGTTGACGCCGTGCTGGTGATGGCCCCATCCGCCGGCCGGCTTCTTCATTCCCTTGAAGGTGGTCAGGTCCTTGCTCCAGTTGCGCCCTTTTTCCGACATGCGTTTCACGAGATCGAGAAGCGACTTATCCCCGGTGCGGTCGTACAACCAGATGGCCACAATGGCAGCATCTCCCCACCGGTTATAGGCCCAGGCGGGTTTGATTCCGCCGCGGATCATGGGGTGAATGCCGTCGTTGTCCACCACCTCCTGCCCGTTGATGTATAGCCGGCTCCCATCATCGGAGACAAGATAAAACGTGTACCAGCCGTTTGTTCTGATGGCGATACGGCCCTTGAAGCGGATGGCAAAGTTGTTTGGTTTTTCTCCCTTTTTGTTCTTTTTAATGATGGGCCCCAGATCAAAGTTATCCGCCTTGCCGCTGTCAACCGGCTGCAACGAATCGAAATCCGGAAGACTTTTCCATCGGCCTTCGTAATACTCATATTCGAGGTCGCGAAGCGCTTTGTCCGGAATCCTTTGCTTTTCGAAATCCGGTCCTTCCCAAAGGACTTCAAGCCCTTCGCCGCCGCCACTCTCGAAATACGTCAGCGTGATTTGATGATCGCTGTTCTCCAGCAACGTTCGTCCATGTTTCGGCTCCATCCTCTTCCGATATGCCTTGAAGAAGTTTCGCAGCACCGGCAGGACCCGTTCATCTCCTGTGGCCTGGTGGTGTTGAACCAGGGCTTTCAGCATGGGGGTCGGGTACCACATCCCCCACGAACGGTAGCACTGCTCGGGCGGCGGCCCGATCCAGCCGTCCTCGTGGGGATGCTCCAACGTCCACCCGATCCATTTGTCGGCCGTGGCAATCAGGTCGTCGTCTTCGAGAAGGTAGGCAAGGGGCACAAGCCCGTCGCAGTAATAAGGTGCCCATTGATAGGAGTGAAAAGGCGGTCCCTCCTGTCCCAGCCATCCGTTATCCTGCAGCAGGTGGTAAAACGAGTCCATGTGGCCGGTGAGTCCGTCGGCCATGATCTCGAGTTCCCGCTTGAGCCATCCCTTCGGCTTCACGCTTCCCAGGGGAAGCATGGCAAACTTGCCTTTGAGCAGCGGCTCCCTGTGGAACAGGGATTCACGATCCGCGGGATCCTTCTTGCCCGCGCCCGCTCCTGCGCTCGGGACGGCGCACACCAGCAGCATACACAAAGCCGCACAGATGATTCTTTTTAGGCTCTTCATATCTCACTCCTGCAAAACGTTCCCTGTTTCCATCCAACATTCCCGGACGTCCTTCGGACGACACTCCGGTTCCAGGGAGACCCGGCGCACCGTTTCCTCATGCCCCGTGTCGGTCCGTCGGCCGGGAGGCCTCGTCGATCAGTCGAACACCAGTTTGTAGGTCTTCCCCGCCTCGGTCTTCAGCACGGTCCATCCCCGTTCGTCGGAGCGGACGGACACGTCCTTCCCGCCGCAGCGGATCCCCCGGATTTTCCGCCCGTCGGGCGGTTTGATGGTATGGGTCCCGTCGACGTCGGCGTGGAGGGTGACCGTGGTGGCCCGACCGTCCTTCCAGGCCAGGTCCACTTCCAGCCCGCCGCGCGCCCGCAGGCCCGTGACCCTGCCCGCCGGCCACGCCTGCGGCAGGGCCGGCAGCAGGTTGATGAGGCCGGCGTGGCTCTGGAGGAGCATTTCGGCGACCCCGGCCGTCATGCCCTCGTTCCCGTCGACCTGGAAGAGGCGCCCCCGGAAGTTGCTCAGCAGGCTGGCCATCACGTGCCCGGAGATGTGGCGACGGAGCATGTCGTAGGCCAGGTCGCTGTCGCCGAGTCGGGCGGCCCAGTTCAGCCGCGTCCCGCTGCACCAGGAGCCGAACTTCATACCTCGGTGCCGCAGGGATTTCTTGGCCCCGGCCGCCAGTTCCGGCGTGCCCCAGGGGGTAATCTCCCGGCCGGGACAGAGGCCCCAGAGTTGGGGGACCTGCCCCGAGTTGAGGTTGTTCGGCTCGCGGTCGTCGCGCCATTCGCGGATCCGCCCGGTCTCGGGGTTGACCGTGGTGGGAACCAGTTTCGAGCGCATCCCGGCCAGTTTGCGGCGGAAGGCCCGGTCCACGCCCAGGATCTCCGCTGCCTGGATGCAGTTGGTGAACAGGTCGCGGAGGATCTGCTCGTCCATGATCGGCCCCATGCAAAGTCGCCCCTCGGTCCCGTCCGGCATGCGGAAGCCATTCTCAAAACTGATGGACGGGCACGTGACCAGGCGGCCGTTCTCGTCGGCAATCAGGAAGTCGACGAAAAACTCGGCCGACTCTTTCAGAATCGGGTACGCCCGGCGGAGAAAGGCCTTGTCCCGCGAGAAGGCATAGTGCTCCCACAGGTGCCGGGTGAGCCAGGCGGCGCCGGTGGGAAACAAGCCCCACGCCGCCCCGTCCACCGGGGCCGTCCCCCGCCACAGGTCCGTGTTGTGATGCGCGACGAACCCGCGACAGCCGTAGTGGGTCTTGGCTGTCTTGCTTCCGGGGCCGCGCAACTCCTCTACCAGGCGGAGGAGGGGTTCGTGGCACTCGGCCAGGTTGGCGGTTTCCGCGGGCCAGTAATTCATCTCGGCGTTGATGTTGAGCGTCCACTTGCCCCCCCACATGGGGCGAGTGGACGGGTTCCAGATGCCCTGGAGGCTGAGCGGCTGGCTGCCCGGTCGGGAGCCGGCGATCAGGAGATATCGGCCGAACTGGAAACACTCGGCCACCAGGTGCGGGTCGGCGGTGCCCTTCCTGACGGCCGCCACCCGCTCGTCGGTGGGGGTGTGGCGGGCATCCCGTCCGCCGAGGTCCAGGTCTACCCGGCCGAAAAGCGTCGCATGGTCCTTCACGTGGGCCTGGAGGAGAGCCTCCCAGGGCTTTTCCGCCGCCGCCTCCAGGGTCTTCCCGGCGAGGGCGGCGGGGTCGCCGCTGATATCCCGGCAGTCCACGTAGGAGGTGGAGGCGGCGTAGATTAACGTCACGGCGTCCGCCCCCCGGACTGAGAGTGCCTGCCCGTCGCAGGACACCTCGCCCCCCTCGGCCCGGGCCCTCAGGCGGGCCTGGAAGGTCACACCCTCTCCGTTCCAGGGGCCTATCAGGCTTCCGCGGGCCTCTCCTGAATGGCCGGTCAGGACCAGCGTCTCCCTGCCTGCCGCCTGCGTGGTGCTCTCGTGGGGACTGTTCAGGGCCGCCTCGAAGGTGAGCCGTCCCGGCCCATCACACGTCAGGCGGAGCACCATCACGTCGTCCGGGTGGGAGGCAAAGCCCACCCGCTCGTACTTGGTATCGCCGATGCGGTAGTTCACGCGGACCAGGCCGGAAGCCATCTGGAGTTGTCGGCGGTAGTCTGCCGCCTTCTCGTGCCCGGCGAAGCGGAGGTGCAGGTCGCCCAGCGTCTGATACGCCTGCTGGTTGCGGGGGATGCCGATCAGGTGCCGGTCGGCCAGTTTGAGGGCCTGGGAGAACTTTTGCTCGCGGATGAGCCTGCGAACCGCGTCGAGGTGCTCGCGGGCCCCCGGGTGGTCGTAGCAGTGAGGGCCGCCGGACCACAGCGTGTCCTCGTTGAGTTGGACCCGCTCGGTCTGCACGCCGCCGAAGACCATCCCGCCGAGCCGGCCGTTGCCGATGGGCATCGCCTCGTGCCACTTCTCCGCCGGCCGACGGTACCACAGCGACCACTCGGTCTCGGGCGGCGGGGCACGGCCGGTCAGTTCGGTCGCGTCCGCCGGGGCGTCGGCGGCAACCGCCGAAGCCGACGGCAGAAACAAAACGGACAGCACGGCCACAATCACGACTCGTTTGATCACGGGTTTTACCTTCTCGCGCTGGGGGATACGCTGCTTTCGCGCCCCACACCCCGGCTCATGCGATGCGGCTCATGGGCTTCTTGCTACCGCGCCGGTCACCTCGGGTCAAGACGAATCAGGGTTATCCTCACGGGTGTTCCTGCCGTTCTCCGCACTTCTTGGCCCGGCCCGACTCGCGGGTGACGTTCTGCTTTTCGGTGATGACGTAGTCGTCCACCAGCAGTGGCTTCTGCAGGCCGACCGACACGGGCTTCTCGGACGGCGACGCCGGGACCAGCCGTTTCAGCCGAATGTCTTTGAACTCGACGCGCATGCCCTTTTCGTGGATTTGCAGCCCGATGGCTCCGGAGTCCAGTCGTCCGCGCCGGGCGTTGTCGGTGAACTCGGCGGCCGGTTTGCCGTTGATGAAGAACCTGAAGTGGTTTCCCCGGGCGATGATGTGGACGGCGTTCCACCCGTGGGGGCGGACGTCCGCCGCGGTGAGGGCGCCGCGGATGCTCTCAGCATGCGGGTTGCCGTCGGCGTCGATGACCAGCCGCGTCCCGCGTCGGCAGGGGTGTTCCTTGCGGCGGGCGAAGTGGAAATCCCATGCGCCGAGGATGTGCGGGCCGATGCCCACGTGCCCGAGGTCGGCGTGATACCCTACGAAAGGCCGCTTGCCGCTCGCATCGGGTTGAGCGCGGATTTCGATCCCCGAGTTGCCCTTGCCCGGCAACCGATACCGCAACCGGAGTTCGAAGTCGGTGAGATGCTCATTTTTCCAGACGAGATAGGAGAGGCGATCGGCGCTGCCCTGTCCGACGATGGCGCCGTCGCGAACGGTCCAGTCCGGCCCGCTTGCTTTCGGCACGGCGTGCCAGCCGTCGAGCGTCTTGCCGTCGAAAAGGGAGACGAAGCCGTCGCCGTCGGACGGTCCGGCGGGCCCCTCGAGGTCCCGGCTCCGGCCGCTCTTGACCATCTGGTGCATCCCGACCTGCGGCTCGCTCAGGAACGGCTCGAGCCGGCCCCCGGCGCCGTTCTCGGCCGCCTTTGTGTTCGGCAGCGCAGCGGCCAGAAGGAAAAGCAGGGCAAACGAGGTGGATGGGACGTGGGGCATGACCGGGTTCTCCTGCGTGCTTTGTTCCCGCCGCGACCGGAACCGTCCAGTCCCGGTGCGGGGGGGCGTCCTTCGGCTGCGCTCGGCACGGGCTCGACCGGCTGCATAACCCCCGCCGTCCCGGTCGGACGAGTTAACTTTCCGGAGGCAGGCCCGCCGCGCGAAGTATCGCCCTCGTTGAGCGAGGGTATTCTAGCGGAAACGGGGTAGGCGATGCCAGTCCGATAAATCGCAAAAACGGTTGGCGAAGCCGGCCTCGGCCGGCCGATACACCGGTAGCGAGAGCGAAGCGGATTCCACCGAGGGCCGACTGTCTCCCGGCGCCGGCGGGCTCATCGGCCGGCAGGCGTTGCGGCAGGAGCGTCCCGCGCGACCCGCCGGGCGGTCGGCTACAAGAAGCCCGAACACCCCCACACAGGAGGCAAGGATGCGGCCCCCCCGTAGGCGAACGGTCCTCTGTTCCCTGGTCATCGGCCTGATGGGCGTGGCATCGGCACGCGCGGCCGAGCCCCAGCCCACCCCGGCCGGCGATTCGGAATCGGCGTCCGGCGAGGCCGAGCCGGGGGCGGCCCAGGTCGCCCCCGCCGATCTCTTGAAGCGCATCGAGCGGCTCGAGAAGGCGCTGGAGGCCCGGGGCGACGCCAAGTCCGATCGCCTCGAGCGCGAAAATGCCGTCCTCCGCAAACGCCTCGGCCAACTCGAAACCGAAATGCAGACCCTGCGGAAGGAACTTGCCAAGCACCGGGCCGACGCCGGCAAGCCCGACCCGGAGATCGAGAAACTCCGCGCCGCCATCGACGCCATCCAGACTGACCTCCGCCTCAACCACAGCCGCAAGCCCGTCCTCTCGAAACTCGACATGGAACTCTACGGGTACGTCAAACTGGACGCCTCGTACGACACCCACGAGGTGGCCAACGGCAACTACGCCCTGTACGTCATGCCCGAGGATAACCGGACCCGCGACGACGAGTTCAACCTGACGGCCAACCAGACCCGTCTCGGCATGCGCATCCAGGGACCGGACGTCAATGGCGTGAAGACCAGCGGCCTCCTCGAAGGCGACTTCTACGGCGGGGGGGCCGAGAACAAATCCCGGTTCCGCATGCGACACGCGTATCTGCAACTCGACTGGCCCGAGGAACGGTTCAGCGTGCTGGCCGGCCAGACGTGGGACGTCATCAGCCCGCTCTACCCCGGCACGCTCAACTTCACCATCAACTGGGATGCCGGCAACATCGGCTACCGCCATCCCCAGGTCCGCCTGACCAAGGACGTGTGGCTGAACGGCGAGCAGAGCGTCAATCTGACGCTCCAGGGGGCGATTTCCCGAACCGTCGCCGACCGCGACCTCGCCTTCAACGACGACACCGGGGCCGACGCCGGCCAGCCGACCGTCCAGGGACGGGCCGCCCTCACCTTCCCCCTCGTCGACGGCCGGCCCGCCACCCTCGGCGCGTGGGGACACTGGGGACGCGAAGAGTACGACATCGACGCCTACGACCACAGCGAGATGTGGGACTCGTGGTCGGGCGGCATGGACGTGGCCGTCCCCATCGCCGACTGGCTGACCGTCAAGGCCGAAATCTGGACCGGCCAGGCCCTGGACACCTACTTCGGCACCATCGGCCAGTCCATCGACGCCGGCACGCTCCAGCCCCTGGAAGCGTGCGGCGGCTGGCTGGCCGCCGCCTTCACACCCGCCGACAAATGGACCTTCCACCTCGGCGCCGGCGTCGACGCCCTCGACGCCGACAACGCCGACTCCCCCGATACGCGCACCGAGAACCGGATGGTCTTCGGCAACGTGATGTACGCCCTCAACGAGCAGACGACCGTGGGGCTGGAACTCTCGCACTGGGCCACCGAGTACGAACAGCGCGGCACGGGCGAGGCCCTGCGGCTGCAGAGTTCGCTGATTTACAAGTTCTAGCCCGGGTGTCGTGAGGCTGGCAACACCGATGTCGAGGGCGTCAGGATTCGCGGGCGCCACGGATGGCTCGCAATCCGTGGTTCCCGGTCCGGCGCACGGTTTGACAAGCAAACCGTGACTCCCCTTTGGTGTGGCCGGTCTCAATAGCGTCCGGGACGAGGTCGAGCCGGTCGGAGTCCGCACCCGGACCCTTCGCGCCCCTCGAGCCGTGCATCAGGTCCGGCGAGAGGCTGCCCGTGGGTGATTTCGTGCAGCCGTTCGAGGAATCGCGCCGGGCGGCCCCGGCGGTGCGTTGGCGTTACGGCCGGCGGCGGCGGAGCAGCAGGGCCGCCCCGCCCAGGGCCAGCAGGCCGAGCGTGGCCGGCTCGGGCACCTGCCAGGCCAGGCCGTAATCCCAGAGAAAGTCGCCTTGGCCGTCCTTCGGCACCACGCGCAGTTCATACGCGTTGCCGAGCGTCAGCCCCTCGTGGTAGATGGTCTCGGTGTTGTGCTCGGAGGAGGTGGAGGAAGCGAGAGTCCCGCCGCCGCCCGTCACGTCAATGAGCAGGAGGTCCAGGTCGTAGAAGGCCGTGATGAACTCCTCCTCGACCAGGTCGATGTCCACGTCGAGGTTCCAGACGAGGGTGGCCTGGAGCCGGTCGAGCATCCAGTCGGCCGAGGGCGTGAAGAAATAGGAACCCTCGGCGTTGCTGCCCGGGCCCCCGCCGAACGCGGGGTCGTAGTCCCAGCCGAACGCCTCGATGACGCCGCCTGATCCGTCCTCCTCGCTGTCCTGCTCGCCGGCGGCCAGGATGCGGTAGGCGTTGTAGATGTTCATCTGCCCTGCGCCGTAGCGGCTGTCCAGGTGGTTGGTGGTGTCCTCGGTGTAAGTCGTGAGGTCGGCGCCGCGGGGGTTATCGACGGTGCGGTCGGCGCCGGCCATCAGGACCGCCTTGACGACCTCGGAGGTCTCGGCGTGCTGGATGGTCCGCGTCCGGTTGGCGATGGTCCCGTTGGAGAGCGAGGCGTCCTGGCCAACCTCCACCAGCATGGCCGCCGTCGCCGAGACCATCGGCGTCGCCCAACTGGTGAAGGTGGTCGTGTCGGCCTTGTTCCAGCCTGGCGTCACCAGCGTGGGGGCGACGCGGTCGGCCGTGTAAAGCGAGTCCACGGCCGTGGTGCCCGAGACGTGGTCGCCGTCGGTCAGGCCGGCCGAAATCTCGTTGTACGCATCCTTCAGGATGGGGCCCTGCTGGCCCGTGTTGGGCGCCCCGGCCACCTGGATCAGGTCGTCCTCTTCAACCGTGAAATCGATGCGGCGGAGGATGTCGCCGTCAATCTGCGGCAGGCCCGTCGTGCCGAGCCAACTGTGGTTGGCCACCCGCGCCGTGGTCGTGTCCGGCTTGGCGATATTGCCGTATTCGAGGAAGTTGAGGATCCAATCGTTGGCCTCGTAATTGAGAATATCCTCGCCGATGCCCACGTCCGGAGCCACCGACGTATCGTTGCCGTAGAAGTTGATGCCCACCGTCGTCGCGTGCGAGGACGGGTCCGAGGAAGAGTCCGAGACGTTGTCGAAGGACTTATCGGGCGTCTTGAACTCCGAGTTGCCGGCGTTGGGGATGTAATCGTTGCCGTCCGGCGCCTCGACGTGCATGACCTGGACGCCGTCGCCCGTCGGCACGTTCCCCGCCCCCAGTTCATCCTCCAGGCGAGGGTAATCCATCAGGTCCTGGTAGGAGGCGGCGACCGGCGCGGCGCCGGCGGCCAGCCAGAGGAGCAGCGCAACGGCCGGCAAGATGTGTCGTTTCACGGCAAACTCCCACCTTTGCCGGGGCGGTATGGAGCAGGGAGGGAGACGTTTTCGTGCCCCGGTCGCATTAGCAGGCCGCTAAAAAAGTCCGGTTTTTGCATTGACGTATTGGAACACATGTGCTATGGTGTCGGGCGGTCCACGAAGAGGAGATTTTGCGATGCGCGGACGGCCCGACGCCCAGCCGGCGATGTTCCTGATGATCAACTTGGAGGAGAAGGTCCCCCAGGACCATCCGCTCCGGCCCGTCAAACAGCGGTGCGACCGCATCCTGCGGGCCATGAGCCGCGACTTCAACCGGGCCTACAGCCGCCTGGGCCGCCATTCCATCCCGCCCGAGCAGTTGCTGAAGGCCATGCTGCTGCAGGCCCTGTACTCGATCCCCAGCGAAGAGCAGTTGATGGAGCACATCGACTTCCACCTCCTGTTCCGCTGGTTCCTGGACCTGGGCGACGGCTCGGCCTGGACCCCGGAGACCTTCTCGATGAACCGCGAGCGGTTCGCCGCGCACAACTTGGTGCAGAAGTTCTTCGACCGCGTGGTGGCCGACGCCCTGACCGAAGACCTGGCCAGCGAGGACCATTTCACCGTCGACGGGACGCTCATCCAGTCGTGGGCGTCGCTGAAGAGCCTGGAGCCGCGCGACCCGGACGCCGAAGGCCCCGACCGCCAGGACGAGGATCCGGGGAACCCCTCGGTCAACTTCCGGGGCCAGAAACGCTCCAACGCCACGCACGTCTCCCGCACGGACCCGGAGGCCCGCCTCATGCGGAAGGGCAAGGGTAAGGAGGCCCTGCTCTCCCACTCCGGCCACGTGCTGATGGAGAACCGCCACGGGCTGATCCTGGGGGCCGAGGTGGACGCCGCCGACGGCACGGCGGAACGCCGGGCGGCCCGCGGGATGCTCGACCACGTGCGTCAGCGGCACGGGCTGGAGCCGGAGACGGCGGGCCTGGACGCCGGCTTCGACGACGGCCCGTTCCTGGACGAGTTGGAGGTGGACCGGGGGGTGGTGCCGCACGTGCCGGTTCGCAAGGGGCCGATCAAGGCCACCGACGCGGCGGGCGAGGCGCGGCGACGGGCCCGGCGACGGAAGCGGACGAAGGGCTATGTGCTGAGCCAGCGGGTCCGAAAGCGCGTGGAGGAGATCTTCGGATGGCTCAAGACGGTGGCCGGACAGGCCCGGACCCGGTTCGTGGGCCGGTGGAAGATTCGTCAGGCGTTCACCCTGGCGGCCGCGGCGTACAATCTGCTGCGGATGGTCCGCCTGAAGGACCCGCCGGAGGCCCGGGCGGCCGTCTGATGACCGGCCGAGGGGTTGCCGCCCGGCTCGCGGGCGGCCGAACAGGCCGCCGAAGACCTTCGGCCCGCTCCGCCGGTCACCGCAGCCGGTCCGATCAACCGAAATAGTCTTGCCAAGAATCATCCATCGCTCGATG
>Ga0180434_10002249_pt1 | contig 26238 bp, 21 predicted proteins | sample SS_ome_7_FD_132453 | JGI IMG/M metagenome (GOLD analysis project Ga0180434, IMG submission 132453) | Hypersaline lake sediment archaeal communities from the Salton Sea, California, USA - SS_1_D_2 metaG | ecosystem: Environmental > Aquatic > Non-marine Saline and Alkaline > Hypersaline >... | reverse complement strand
GGTATCGCCGGACGAGTCGCTGAGGGCCACGACCGAGCCGAGGGCGTCGTAGTGATAGTAATAGGTCTCGCTTTCGGCCGGCTCTATCATGCAGACCGGCTGGTCGATTCCCGGGCCGTAGATGTATTTGCGCAGCAGGTTGTTATTGCCGTCGTATTCGGCGATAACGTGGGGGCCGTCATATAAGTAGCGCGTACTGTAGCCGTCGACCTTCTTTTCACTGCGCCGGCCGTATACATCGTGTTTGTAGTTAATCTCCTGCCATTCGGAAGGATCCTGCTGAGGCGAAGGCGAAAAAAACTTTTCATTCCTGCCCTATAAAAACGTTTCATGCTCTTCAGAAACGGCTTTAACAGTACTGATAATGGCCGATTTGCGGGTAATTGGTTGAATTTAAGAGGCCATTGGGGTACAATGTTGTGAACAATTCAGGGATGACGGGGGGCTTAGTTAAAGCCGCGAATCAGGAGGTCAACGAATCCGAGTATAACAGTTTTGAGGAGGGTATCCGTTGGGAAGGGGAATCATCAAAGGCTTTAGTGGTGTATTTTTTAACCGGCCCAATCTGATGGCCGTTGTATGCATCCTGAGTTTCGCCGCGGGCGCAGCTTACACGAATGCAGGTCGGCCGGCAATGCTGTTTCATACCACAAAAATCGATTCGGTTGCCGATACTCAGCCGTCGTTGAATGATTCTGATGTAGAGGCATCGATACCCGATTCCGAAGTTACGATTCTCGACGAAAATAAAGCGGACAACAATTCAGAGCAGAAAAGAGAGTCTTCTGAAAAATGGCGAATTGTTAGAATGCGTGTGACCGGCTATTGTCCCTGCTCGAAATGCTGCGGAAAGTATGCGGACGGCATAACGGCCTGCGGATACAAAATACGACCCGGCGACACTTTCGTTGCGGCTGATAAGAGGTATTCTTTCGGTACGGAGATGATTATCGAAGGTTATAACGATGGAGAGCCCATTAAAGTTCTCGACAGGGGCGGCGCGATCCGCGGTAACAAGCTGGATGCATTCTTCCATACACACGAGGAAGCCCTTGAGTGGGGCGTCAAATACATCGACGTTAAAGTTCTCGATAAATAAAACCGCGGTCACGGCCAGATACGGTTTTCGAGCCAATGGTCGGCCATGAGGGCGAAGTCCGCGAAGTCGATTCGATTATCGGTGTTCATATCCGCCGGCGTTATCAGCATCTGGTCGAAGATGCCCGTGCCGTTGGTCGCCGCATAGGCAACCTTGGGTTTCGAGAGGGCATAATCGTAAATGCGGAAATCGTCGATAATTCCGTCGTAGCCGCCATACCAGCCGGAGCCGATTTCAAATGAAGTGATACCTGAAATTTGTGAGTATGAGCCATCGCGGCTGTCGTAAAGAAGGCCGTTGAGATAGATCCGCATCTTTCCCGTTCGGGCATTCTTCGTAAAGGCCCAGTGGTTCCACCTGCCGAGCCATTCGCCTGCATACCGGTGGTATCCGCTGAGCCGGCCGTCGAATGACCATGGCCGGCCGCAATCCCAATTGTATTGGCCGGGCCGCCTCCAGCAGCCGAGGTTGATGGCTATCGCCGGATTCTCGCCGCCGTAAGTATAATTCGAACAGCAGATTGTATCGGGGTGGTGAGGTGAATCTGCGCCGTATTGCCAGAAAGCGATAGTGATTGCGGTGCTAATTTTCGAAAACAGATTGTCAATGTCGGTTATTTCCACGTAGTCTCTATAGCCGTCGAAACTAATTGCCCGGCCGTACACGCCCTGAGCGTATGTCGGGTTGCCGTGCAGCCGGCCGTGGGCGCTGCCGGCGCTGTCGGTAGCGCTGCTGTCGAACTTATACCAGGCCACCGGTTCATTAGGAGCGGCCACGGGGTAGATGTTGTATCCTGTGTCGAGCCAGTTGAATGCCATTTCTTCAAGGTCTGTGAAGTTCACCATGCAGTCGCAGTTAAAATCGGCATCCGGGACGTTTTCTTGCAAGCATCTGGATGAATATAACCTTATATCGTCGAAATAAACGGTGCCGCTTCCGTCTCCGGATGAATTGTTTGGATCCGCTTGAAAACCGAGCGCGATACTCTCGATATTACCGAGGTCTGTATCGGTCAGGTCATTCAGCTCGATTCTCCAGGGCAGCCATGTTTCTTTCGTGACGTCGCCGGTGTCGCCGGAATATGGCACGATAGTTTCGGAAGCTCCATTGTTTAAAGCAAGATACATCTGTGAAGCGGTATTGCTTGACATGCCATAGAAGTACAGCTCTAATACCTTTGCGCCGGTTGATGCCCAGTCCTGTGGTGGATTAAACGTTCGCACCGTTTCGGAATAGACAGAAAAACGATTGTACGAGTATGAAAATCCCATCGACTTCTTGCCGCATTCATGCGTCTGTTCCGTCCAAAGATGCACGCCGGTGTTTTTCCACGTCTGATATATCCAGTTGTGATTGGGATCGTTCGGCGGGAGAAAGTTGTACTGCTCAAAATCGTCCACAATAAAATTGTCTTTTGTCGTAAAGTCCCAGACGTTGCCGGGCCGGACATTTTGGTCATTTACCTCGTCGATTCGCCAATAGTAAGTTGTGCCCAATTCGAGGCCGCCGGGATTGAATGTGTTTGCATCCTGCGGTTGCGGGGACTCGCTCACAACACCTGCCCCTGTTGCCACGGCAGTAAAATCCGTATCAAGGTAAACGATGTGTTTTTCTGCGGATTGTCCCGGCGAAAAACTTAGAATCGCATCGGTCGTCACATTATTAGCTCCATCGACGGGTATCGGATTACATGCAGCCTCGCCGCAATCCGTACAGATTCTCGCTTGAGCGTTGGCTATGTCGAATCCGGGCGCCTGTCCACCGTTGTCTATTCCGAAGATGCGTACCGCGCGGGGCGTAAAAGGCAGTTCGAGCCCGGATATATTAAAAACGATAGGTGTCGGATCAACGCCTCCGCCCACACTGCCGGATTTGGCCAGGCCGAGCAGATATTCTGTGCCGGCACCGTCTGTAATGAAAATACGTGCTTCTTCGAGGACAGGGCCCAGTTCGATAAGCTGAATATCGTAGCCCGGGCCGTCGACTATCGGGCCGCGAAACTGCAATTCGACCCAGTGGTCCGGCGGGAGAGTTACTGCTGACTTTTCCGAAAGGGGAGGGCCGGCAAGCCACTGCTCCGGTTCGACTCTAATCGGCCCTCGATATGTCCCATCGGCGTCCATGCCTGTCCAGCAGCTATCGTCGGCATCATAGGCGTCGACCAAATAACATGGGTATTCGAAGACTCCCTCTGCTGCCGGGGCGATACTCACGAGCGAGAGTACCAAACAGACAACTGCCAAGCTTAATAAGAACCCCTTTTCCATATCTTACCCTCCAGCCCCGAGACAGAGCCGGCACAGGAATTATTCCTGTAATAACAACCCAAATACCCGAAAAAATTGTATCATTTTTGCACCTGAAATTCAAGGTAAAATGATGTTTATATCGCTATCGGTTACGGCATAACCTCAAGAAGGTGGAAAAAAGGCATTTGCCGTTAATGAGTAGAAGCAAAAAAGCTTGATATATAACGGATTACTGGTAAACTTCCGGCGACGCTTCGTTGTGTCTGGTTCATGAGCCGGATAGCGTAAATTCCAGGGTGTTGTTCGGGATATGAGATATTAATTGAGACTATAGAAAGGATTACCAGGATGACCGATTACTCAATAAGTCCGTCAGGTGAAAAGTTCGCAATCCCCGAAGAAAACGAGCACGCTGCGGAGTTCCAGCGAGTTGAATCACTTGTCGAGGCGGCACGCAGCGAGGATAAGGAAATCGTTGTCGTCATGGGTGTGGGCTTTGTCGGCGCCGTAATGGCGGCGATTGTTGCCGATACCGTCGATAAAGAAAGCGGCAAGCCCGGCAAGTTCGTTATCGGCTGCCAGCGGCCGAGCACCCGGAGCTACTGGAAGATCCCGCTGCTGAATCGGGGCGAATCGCCGGTAAAGGCCGAGGACCCTGAAGTCGATCCGATGATTGCCCGCTGCGTGCTCGAAAAAAAGACGCTGATAGCCACCTACAACAGTGACTGCCTCAAGCTGGCTGATTGCGTGGTCGTGGACGTCCAGTGCGATTATACGAAACAAGACCTCGGCAATATGCGAACGGGCAAAGCGGAGATGGCTGCCCTGGAGGCGACGATCAAGACCATCGGCGATAAGGTTCCGCCGGATTGCCTGACGCTGATTGAGACAACGGTAGCGCCGGGAACGACAGAATTCGTGGCCTGGCCGATTATGAAAAAGGCCTTTGCAGCTCGCGGTATAGATACCGAGCCGCTGCTGGCCCACAGTTTCGAGCGGGTAATGCCCGGCAGGCATTATGTCTCATCCATCCGCGATTTCTGGCGGGTCTGCTCCGGCTGTAACAGCCGGGCGAGGGACCGCGTCGAGAAATTTCTGCGGGAGGTGCTGAACACCGAAGATTTCCCGCTGACTGTAATGGATCGTCCCATCGAGTCAGAAACGACCAAAATCGTGGAGAATTCTTACCGTGCTACGACCCTGGCTTTCCTCGACGAGTGGAGCTTGTTCGCGGAGCGCAACGGCGTGGACCTGATTAAGGTCGTCAAGGCTATCAAGGTTCGCCCCACACACAGCAATATGATCTTTCCCGGGCCCGGCATCGGCGGATACTGCCTGCCGAAGGACGGCGGCCTCGGTTACTGGGCTTATAAGCATATTCTCGGTTTCAACGACGACATATTCAAGATTACACCGACGGCTATCGACGTCAACGATACGCGCGGACTGCACGTTGCGACGCTGACCCGGGATGCCCTGCGAAATATGGGCAGACAGGTGGCCGGCGCGGCTATACTTCTGTGCGGAGCGAGTTACCGGCAGGACGTCGGTGACACCCGCTACAGCGGCTCGGAAATCGTCGTTCGAAAGCTTACCGAAATGAGAGCCGAGATGCGAGTGCACGATCCGTATCTCGAACACTGGTACGAGCTGGAATCGCAGGACTCTTACCCGGCGCCGGGGCATTCATGGGCGAGGTTCTTCCGGAATCAGGATGGCCTGGTGAATCTCCGGGTTCAAAGCGACCTGGCCGGTTCACTGGCCGGTGCTAAGGCGATCATATTAGCCGTGCCGCACACCCCTTATCTGCAGCTTGACTCTGATAAGATAGTCGAATGGGCGGGCGGCCCTCTGGCGGTCGTCGATTGCTTCGGCATATTGGACGACCAGAGAATCCGGCGGTACTTCGAGCTTGGCTGCGAGGTCAAAGGTCTGGGAAGAGGGCATATACAACGGATTAAGGAAGAAGTAAGAAAAAGTTAAAAAAGGCAAAAGTTAAAAAATGCAAAGGAGTCTGTAGAGGTGGACGTGGCGGATATTAAGGACAAACGGATTGCTATTCTGTCGCCGGTTGCGTGGCGGACGCCGCCGCGTGCCTATGGTGCCTGGGAGACTGTTGCGAGTAATATCACCGAAGGGCTTGTCGCCCGCGGCTGGAGGAATGTCACGCTCTTTGCGACGAAAGAATCCGTTACCAGTGCGAAGCTCCAAGGCTGGATCGAAAAAGGCTACGAAGAAGACAAGAGCCAAATCCCGCTGGTCTCGACATGTCTTCATATCTCAAAAGTGATGGAGCGGGCGGGCGAGTTCGACCTGATTCACAGCAATTTCGATTATCTGCCATTGACCTACCTGCCGCTGATAGAGACGCCCATGCTAACTACCATTCACGGCTTTTCCGATCCGGACATACTGCGTGTCTACCACGACCATAAAGACACTTATTATGTCTCCATCAGTGATTCTGACAGGGACCCCGGGCTGCCTTATCTGGCGACCGTTTATAACGGAATCGATCTATCTAACCTCACGTTTCGACCGATGCCCGGTGACAAGCTCGTCCACTACGGGCGCATACATAACGACAAAGGGACACATCTGGCAATTGAGGTAGCAAAAAAATCCGGCATGGATTTAATCATAGCCGGCATAATTCAGGACCAGGATTACTTCGACAATCTCATAAAGCCGCACATAAATGAGTCGTCGATTCAGTTCATAGGGCCCGTTAACCCGGTGCAGCGCGATGCGCTGCTGAAAGATGCGTACGCAGTGCTTCACCTTAATACGATTCCCGAACGGTTCGGACTGGTGATGGCCGAATCGATGGCTGCCGGCGTGCCGGTAATTGCTATGGATTTAGGTTCCTGCCGGGAAGTAATCGCCGACAAGCAGACCGGCTACCTGGTCAACAGTGTCGATGAGGCAGTCGAAGCAGTCGGTAAAATTGATCGCATCGACCGCAAAAAATGCCGGCAGCGAGTCGAAGATAACTTCACTATCGACAAGATGGTAAAAGGCTATGAAAAGGTATACGCGGAAATCTTCCGCCGGGAAGAGAAAAAACTGTCATTCCGCACTTGATGCGGAATCCATTGTTTCGACTCTGGATTCCTGCTTCCGCAGGAATGACAAACAATCAAACTGTGATTGATTTGCAGGGATGTAAGCGATGAAAAAATCGTTAGTCACTCGATACCGGGGCAATCCAATTCTGACGAAGGATGATATCCCTTATCCCGTTCAGACGGTTCATAATGCCGGTGTCACCAAATATAACGGCAGATATATTATGCTGTTTCGCTCGCACCTCGATACCGGCCGGTCTATCATCGGTCTGGCTGAAAGCGAAGACGGTTTTAATTTCAAGGCCCGGCCGGAACCTTTCATGGTGCCAAGCAAAGAATCAGTCTTTGCTGAATATGAGGCATTCGGCGTCGAGGATCCGCGAGTTACTTACCTTGAAGGTGCTTATTACATAACCTACAGCGCATATTCGCAGCACGGCGTCCGGATCGGCCTGGCCAAAACTACGGATTTCGAATCAGTCGAAAGAGTGGTTTTTATTACGCAGGCCGATTATCGAAATACCGTACTTTTTCCCGAAAAGATTGACGGCCGGTACGTCAAGCTCGACAGACCTCATTCGGACATCAGCCCCTGGTCGATCTGGATAAGCTACTCGCCCGACCTGCGTCACTGGGGCGATTCGAGACTGGTAATGAAAACCGTGCCGTACCACTGGGACGAGACAAAGATTGGCCCCGGCGCTCCGCCGATTCGCACCGACAAAGGCTGGCTGAATATCTATCACGGCGTTTTTCCAACTATGGCCGGCCACGTCTATCGGCTCGGCGCAGCTTTGCACAAGCTCGACGATCCGGCCGAAATCCTCGGCGTCGGCGATCGCTGGATCCTGCAGCCGGAAGACCCGTGGGAAATCACCGGTTACGTCCCCAACGTGGTCTTCACATGCGGCGCCGTCCCCGAAGAGGACGGCACCTTGAAGCTTTACTGGGGCGGAGCCGACAAAGTAATGTGCGCCGGCACCGCCGTTATAGATGAGCTTGTGGACTTCTGCCTGTCTTACTCTCGCCCCGCAATATAATCAGAACGACGGTTGGTTCGAGTTGCCTGGGTGCAAACCGAATGTTTCATAGAAAATTTTGAGCGGAGTCAAGCTTACCTGGGATGTGGTCTTTTGGCCATGAGTATTGTGATTTTGTCATATATTTTCTTCGGCAGGGCTTGTTTCAGTATTTTGCGGATTTCGTGCATGGGGGTGCGCTGGGTTGTATGGGTTATGATAATGTGCTCGTTGTCGAGGTTTTTCAGCAGTGTCGCAAGTTCTTCGACGTGCATGTGTTTGCCGGCCTTGGCTCTTGTCGTATGCTCGCCCTCGTAGAATGTGCACTCGGCGATCAGGATTTTGCTCTGGACTATGTAATCCAGTTGGGAAAAGTCGACGTACTGTGTATCGCCGAGATAGGTGACAATCGGGAACTCCAGCGGATAATCGATTTCGATGCCCTGCTTTTTAAGTTCGACGATTTGCGGGCCCGTCAGACCTTTGTACTCGGATTTGAGTTTTTTTCGCTTTTCGATAACGGTGAAACCAACGGAGCCTTTGCTGTGTTTTGTCGGAAACACCCTTGCGACCAAATTGGGCTTTATCTTATATTCATCCCCTGGTTTTACGCCGACGAGTTTAGCAGGGATTTTGTTGCCGTCCAGCTTCGACCATGCGTCGATTATCTGCCTTATCGGCGGCAGTAAATTATCAGGGGCCAGGATCGTTCCCGCGGAAATGCCGCAGAAATTCCGCTGAGAAAGATAATATGCGAGCCCCGCGGCGTGATCCATGTGGCCGTGCGTGAGCAGGACGTTGTTGATGGGAATAATCTGGTCGGGTGCTTTGCCCACGTCGAAGCAGACGTCGAGCTGCGGCATTGCGACCACGGTCTCTTCGCCCGCGACCGAGTAGCCGATGATGTCCATCTCGTCAATCTTTATATGTGCTAAATTATGGCTCGGCATCGATATTGACTATTTGCTATTTTCAATTTACTATTGTTTCCTGTTATCGGCTGCTCAAAAATAAGCCACGCACGAAAAGACATACTAAATAATAAATAGTAAATAGTAAATATTAAATTGAATATGCCTGACAAACGTACTCATAGAGGGCCTCATCCGGCGGATGAGAAGTTATTTGCTCCCGAAGCAATTTTGGGTTTACGGTCGGCCCTGGCCGATTTCTCGCTGCTGCTGACGAAAGGCTATGCGGATAAAAGTGCCCTGAAGCTGGTCGGCGACAAATTCTCGCTCACGCAGCGGCAAAGACTGGCCGTGATGCGCAGCGCCTGCTCAGACCGGCAGCTTGCATCCCGAAGCGAGCATCGTATCGAAGTAAAGAATCTTGCCGGCCGAACTATCGCCGTAGATGGTTACAATGTGCTGATAACCGTCGAGGCGGCGATGAGCGGCGGCGTGATTTTCAAAGGACGGGACGGCTGCTTCCGCGATTTGGCAAGCATCCACGGGACCTATCGCAAAGTGACCGAGACAACCCCGGCGGTGCGGATGATCGGCGAGTTCCTGCAGGAATTCGGCGCAGGCAAGGTCCAATGGCTGCTGGACAGCCCGGTCTCAAACAGCGGCCGGCTCAAGACACTCATTGGTGAATTAGCCGATAAGAACAACTGGAATTGGGAAGTTGAATTAGTACTGAGCCCGGACGCCGAATTGATAAAGACCGATCTCATTGCCGCCAGCAGTGACAGTGTTATTCTGGATGGCTGCCGACAATGGGTCAACCTCGCGACGGAAATCATCGAGCAGAAATTGCCCACGGCATGGATAGTCGAGATGGCCCCACAAGATCAGCGGTGACAGATATGAAAAAGAATTATATCTTACTATCAGTGTTCTTGGTGTTCGTCTCGGCCATTATAGCTACTGACAGCGGTGCAGCAGAAATTGCCGAGTTATCCATTGCCGGACGCATCGCGGCAAGAGACTTTCCTTCGGTCTTCCAGGCTTGGGGTCCGGCGGACAATCTGCCGAACATAGACCGTTTGGATGTGATGGCTATGCACGATCTTGTCTGGCACGGGCCGGGAGGGTTCGGCCTTGTCTGGGATAGGAAACCGAGGGGGCTTGCCGAGGCGTTCACACCCGAAAGCATCAAAACCGGCAGGAAAATCCGCCGGGACCTGCTCGACTTTAATCCGAATATCATCCTGATAGCCGAGATCAGGTACCGCGATGCTCATCCGGGCTTTTTGCCCGAAGGACACCGCTGGTGGAAACGCGACAAGCAGGGCAATCCGGTCAAGGGATGGGAAGAAGGTGGATTCGTCTGTCTGGATTTTGCCGATCCGAAGTTCCAAGAACACGTGGCACAACGCGCCAGGGCTGCCGTGCAGTCGGGTGTTGTCGATGGTGTCATGCTCGACTGGTGGCGAGATGATGAACATCGTCTTGCACTGGTAAGAGCTGTCCGGGTGGCAATCGGGGATAAATATTTGATCATCACAAATACCAACGACCGCACGGCCCCAAAGTCGGCGTCGTACATCAACGGCTACTTCATGGAGTGTACCAGAAGCAGAACCACCGCCGACTGGAAGAGAATCGCGGCCACCCTCCGATGGGCCGAGAAGAATCTTCGCCCGCCGCACGTCAACTGCGTCGAGACCTGGTATCACAATTCGCGGCAGGACCTGCACCTGATGCGTGCGACTACAACCATGGCTCTGACGCACTCCGACGGCTACTGCCTGTTTTCGGATCCGAATCCGCTGCCGAGCGGCGATCATCGCCACAACTGGTACCCGTTCTGGGATAAGAGCCTCGGCAAGCCTGTCGGCGAAGGTACAAATAGAGACAACGGTACGGTTGTCCGCAAATTCGAGAACGGTTCGGTCGTTTACAATCCTATGGGCAACAAAACTGTGAACGTTGTTTTCAGCAAAGCCCGAAGAAGTACAGCAACAGGCACTTCGTCAAAACGACATATACTCGCCTGTCCCGATGGTGATATCTATCTTACAATTGAACCGTAACTACTCGGTCCTTAGAATAAGTTGGATTTACTTATTCAGACGCCAGGTCGTCTGCCAAAGCACTTCGAAGCCTTTGTCGGTGAACGTCACCGGCAGCCAAAGATAACGTGAGTCTGGCAGGTTATTCTGATTCCAGCGGTCTGCCATGAAGATGAACGTGCCGGGCTTATCCGCCACCGGCAGAATATAAGTACTCTGCCCACGGAACGTGAGATCCGCCTCCGGGCCTCGGCAGGGGTTGCCCAGCTCCTTCCACGGACCCCAAATGGATTCGGCCACCGCCGACCGCGCCTCATTCGGCGCCCAGCCCGTGCAGCCCGATGCCACCAGGTAATATCGCCCCTGGTGCTTGAACACTGCCGGGGCCTCCATGGACCTTCCCTCGAACACCCGCACAAAGCGCCCGGCCGGCTTGAGGTAATCGGCCGTCAGCAGGGAAATGTGCAGCGTGGCGTTGTTCTCCGATGCGTGAAACAAGTACGCCTTTCCATCTTCATCCATGAACACCGTCATGTCGCGGCTCATCGAGCCGTCCGGACGAAAGCTGCCGATGTATTGAAACGGGCCCGTGGGTGAGTTGCTGGTTGCGACTCCGGCGTGCGACAGTGCATAATCCTGCGAATCCACGTGAATCCACATGACAAATTGTTTTGTGGTTCGGTTGTACAATACCTTGGGCCGCTCCAATACCTTGCTTGTGTTCAGCTCATGATTTGGATCATCCTTTACCGCCGGCAGCACGTTTCCCTCGTACTTCCAGTTGTACAAGTCCTGGGACGAATAGCACGAGATACCCGTTACATCCACTCGCGTTCCATTCCAACTGCGGTTGGCTTCCGGCATCCAGGTCTTGCCTTTCTTTATCTCTCCGTACCAATAATACACCTTATCGTGATACAGGATTCCACCGCCGTGTGCATTGATGGGCTCTCCACTGGTGTCGGTCCAGATTTCTCCCGGTTTAAACTGCGTGTGGTCGGCCGTCGCCGCATATGCCGAAAAGCTCATAGCATACCAGGCCATTAAGACTAATATCGTTCTGCCGGCATAACATTGTTGATTTTTTGTTGTTTTCATATTGCTATCCTATTTTTTTATGGAAGATTAATCAATGAGCTTATGAATCGTTTTAAGGTCGATTTTTTCAAGCGAATCACATACCAGGTCAGCCACGCCGCGGCGGATCGGATTTAATTGTCCGCTTTTTTAAGATCTTTGGCATCTATCAAATCTTGAGGCCTGCCGCTTGTTTCTTTAGCTTTTATCAAATCCGCTTTTCTAAAAGACTCAACAGTACTTTGAAGTTGGGCTTGTCAGCATGTCCTTGTCAGAACTCGATGTCGAACCGGCCTTCGTTATCGCCGATCCGTCCGTGTCATTCTTTAATTTCTCGCATAAGACAGCATATAAAGCTTTTTCTTATTCATTATAATAAAAAATCATAAGACTGCACATCAGGTAAGTCAATAAGAGCAGATGTATTATAGCTGAAGTTTATCCATGCCTAATACCCTTGCTTGACCGCTCTTTGTCAGCCAGCGACGCGGGTTAGTTTGTAGATTCGTCCCAGTTTTGAAGCTGTTTTTAGGTCGCCCCGTTTTAAGGCCTCTCGAACATCGTCGAGCTTATAAGCATCCTGCAAAGAAAGATAGGGAGACCATCCTTCGTCGTTGTAGATCAATTCGACATCAACCTGCGCCACATAGTCCCCCTCATGGACAATCTTTGTGTAGTGTCTGGTACTCATTTTTTTCTCCTTAGGAAATCCGGCTCCCACCGTTGTGGGTCCGGCCTATATGCGGTGACGAGAACTGCCGGAGAGGACTTGCCTTTCGGGATACCCCAGACGACATGTATCGGTTTTCCTGTTCGATCTTTCTGAAGGACAAGAACGCAAGGCCCTTTTGGGTAGTCGGGATAATCCTCAACTAAGACAGCATCAGTGATGGACCCAAGCACGTCTCTTACGTAGAGGCTGTCTGCCCCGATCTCATCGTAGCCGTGGTCTGATATCTTGACTTTGTCCTGTTGAATGAGGCGGAGTATCTGGTGGAGCATCTCACTCATAGTGTAACTACTCCAGATTCCCTATTATTGTATGTTTTGAGCAATTTCAGCATCCGATTCTCTTTCACTACAGAAGAAATCATAGCATAGCATCAGCAGAAAGTCAACAGGATCTGCAATAAAATGAATATGACAAGCTCTAAGCAACATGGCACACTCGCTCTGGTAGGTTAGCTAATGAGCCTTTGAATAGCCTCGATGCTGAATTGCTCCATTGAATCGCAGACCAAATCAGCTTCTCGCAGCTTGGCGGCTGTAGTAGAATTTGTGACGGCGATACATTTGGTTCCGGCGGCTTTTGCGGCCTGCACGCCATTGGGGGCGTCCTCTATTACGACACAATGTGCCGGGGCAATATCGATTCGTTCGGCGGCAATTAGGAAAAGCTCTGGATCGGGCTTTTTATGCTTAACATCGTTGCCGTTTACATAGACCATTTTCCAGTATGGAACTCCGACGGCGTTCAGGACGGCACGGGATTTTTCAAGCGTTCCGGAAGTAGCAATCGCCACGCGAAAGTCTTCTCTTTGCATCGCCTCATCCATCAGTTCCAATACACCGGGGAAGGCGGGCAGCGGCTCTTCACTGAGGATATTGAGGAAATATTCCTGCCGGAGTTGCGTTGCTTTTTCGACTTGCTCGTCGGCCAGCTCCAGACCGTGAACTCTGGCGGCAGCTTCGACGTATTCTTCCGCCCCTCTGCCGAGGCCCGCTTCGAAATCCTCACGCACAACACCTTCGACGCCGAACAAATCGACAAAGACCTTAATCGAAGCTCTTGCGTTGACCGCCTCGGTATCGGCAATAACCCCATCAATGTCAAATATCAGGCCGTATTGTCTGTTCGTAGTATTCATTTTTCCATTTTAATACGTTATTTTGCTTTTTGCATTCTGATTTTTGATTTTTTTTGCCGCGTTTTTACTTGGTGCGCATTTACAATAGTGATGATAGTTGAGGCATTTAAACTCCGGAGTGCAGCAGACGTGGATGAATCCAGGGGATTGGTAATTCAGGCTCGCAGCGATAGAGCAGCCTTCGTGCAGTTGTATAGGAAACATTACGATGCGATATTCCGATACTGCGCACACAGGCTGTTTGACCGGACTGTAGCCGAGGATGTTACGTCCGAAGTGTTTCTTAAAATGGTTGAGAATTTTCATCGTTTCGAAGGTACTGATAAGCAGTTTCGCAACTGGCTGTACCGAATCGCAACCAATGCCGTAAATCACCATTTGAGACGGATGACTCGTCGTAACAGGCTGCTTCGGGCCGCTTGCGAGCGAGCCAATAGTCAAACTGCTGATTGTGAAGAATCGGCTGAGAAACTTGCTCTTCTGAAAGATGCTCTGCTGGCTTTGAAGCCGCGATACCAAACTATCGTCACTTTGCGTTTCTTTGAGAATATGAAATTGATTGAGATTGCCGAGTTATTGGGCAGCAGTCCCGGCACCGTTCGCAGCCAGTTAGCCAGGGCACTTGTAAAACTTCGAGCGAAAATGGGTTCCTGCGGAACTGCCTGACCGGCGGAAAGTTTGAAAGATGACCGACAGAGAAAAAGAATTTGAGAAATTTGTCCGTGATGTCCGGTTCGATGATACGCCTGATTACAATCACCGTGAAAAACTCGAACAAAATCTTTTGACTGCCTTAAACAAGCAGTCTCAACATAAGCCACAAGCTTTGAGAATATGGAGAATCATAGTGCGAAGCAGAAAGACTCAATATGCTGCTGCGGGGGTATTTATTCTCGCGATAATCACAGGCATTGTTGAGCTTGGCAGGCCCATCGGGGCAAGTGCCGCATTCGCGGCCGCAATGGACAGGATAAAACAGGCAGGCACTTTTGCATGCACGGAGGTCACCGAACGTCCCAACAGGGACGGGGACAGCCGGGAGGGTGAGAAATTTCTCTTCAAGCAGACCTGGATGTTCAAAGAGCCGGACTGGGAGCGTTATGAGAGGCCGAGGTCTCCATGGGGTGCATTCGTGAACGAGGTCACCATCACGCATTACGGCAAGCGTCAGAGATTGGAGCTTAGACCGATTGAGGAAAAGGCTCTACTCCATGATATGAGCTCCGATTACGAAGTCGATGACAAAACGGGCGAGCTGAGACTGACCCAGCTTCGTACGGGTCTTCGTGATCGACTGCTCAAAACGAGTGAAGGGGCTGTTGATGATCTTGGCGAGGCGATGCTTGACAGCAAATCCGTACGGGTTCTTCGATCGCGAAAGGACAAGCGTGTCACCACCGTTTGGATCGATACCGAGACCAAATATCCGGTTCGGATTGAACATAAATGGCCCGGACAAAAACGCTCACCGTTACTATATACGTCTATTCAAATAGATGTCGAACTTGATGACGACCTTTTCAGTCTTGAGCCGCCCGAAGGTTACACAGTCAAAGTATCCAAGCCGCTGTACCCGGACGAGAGAATGAAGATGATGGCAAAGATTATGCACGTGGGTAAGTATTGTGTGTTCCACAGGAGCAGCTACAATGACGAGTTCCCCAATAAATTAGAGGATATTGCAGCGGCAGGCTTCATGTCGGAAGAGGCGCTCAAGAAAGTACTGGCCGCGCCGGATGATCCGAACGGCCCACCTGTGATTCGATACCGCCGGCCTGATGCTAATGCACCGGACTCGGAGATAGAGGTTGTGTTGTATGAGGACCCGGAAAAAGGTTCGGGTGATGGTCGTGTGATGGTAATGATGTTGACTCCGTACGGGGTTCAAATGCCCATTCGAAGTTTGGAACAGCTTTTAAAACCATGGCCGGGACACAAAAAGAAGCTCGCATTGCAAATGACGCGTTTGCAGTGGTTTTGTGACCGTTACGCGAAAGAACACGGAGGTAAGTACCCCGTGAAATTGGCGGATATTACAGGGGCAGATATCTGGGAAGACACGATCAAAGGCTTGCAGGCCCCATGGGGGCAACGGGACGGACCTGCTGTGATACGGTATCGACCACTGCCTCACGGTGCAGAGCCAGCGACCGAGGTTATGTTCTATGAAATATATGACCAGTGGCCGGAAGATGGTGCCGTGGTGTGCTATGCGGACGGTAATTGTGAGATAATCTCTGATAACAATCGCTTCGAGGAGTTAATAGAATAGTCGCTTTACATCCTTGTGAAAGGCAATAACCACTAAAAACGAAAAACGCTGCCGGACTATTTTGCCCGGCGGCGTTTTTATTTTCAGAACAGAAATTGAATCTGGCGGAAAATTGGATTTTCTTTATGTCAAAATTGCAATTCAAGTCGTCATAATATTGACAATCGTTGCTATCCTGAATTATTGGGCAGGTCAGGCATGTTGGAAGATCGATTCAAATTGGAGACAGAGCGTCTTGCAGAATCCTGGATGCGACACGACCGGGCTATCCTGCGGGATTATCTCGTGCGGGATGTGGAAGACCCGCGCATCAATGTCCAGAGTATTCTTACACGACACTTTCTTATCAAACGTATGTTTGGCGAGCGATTCAATGACCTGACGGAGCATGAGCTGCGGTTTGGTCTTGTGATGAACTGGCTTCTTATGCTCCGGAAGAAATTGGTCAATGCCGGCCGTTTACATTCTGTGCTCGAAGCATTGCTGGCCGGCGACAAAAATACAGATGATTTGGAAATCCCGACATATATATCGGATACCTTTGCCACGCTGGCGGTGCCCAATTATATGTGCGATTTGTTTTGCTGGTCTCCGGTTGAGACAACCGATGCGCCGATCCCCGAATACCTGATGTCAACCTTTCAAATGATTTGGCGTGAGGTTTTGGACCGTGAACAACCTCAGCGTATTTCTGTGCTTGAGCTGGCGTGCGGTTCGGCTAACGACTACCGCTTCATAGAGGCCTTCGGCATCGCGAGGCTGATTGACTACAGAGGATTCGACCTGTGTGAGAAGAATATCCGTAACGCCAGGCAGATGTTCCCGGATGTGTGTTTCAGGGTAGGCAATGTGCTTGAGATTGAAGCCGAGGACGAGGCGTTCGATTATTGTTTCGTACACGATTTATTCGAGCATCTTTCTATTGAGACGATGGAAATTGCAATCGCTGAGATATGTCGCGTTACCCGTCGGGGAATTTGTGCCGGATTCTTTAATATGCACGAGGGCGGGCGGCACATTGTCAAAAAGGTTGACCAATACTACTGGAACAAGCTGAGCATGACTGAAACGAAGGCGATTTTCGAACGATACGCATCAGCGGTGCAGGGAATTCACGTCGATACATTTCTTCGGTCGAATTTTCGTTGCGGCGAGACCCATAACAAGGGGGCTTATACACTGATTGTACGTATATAATTGCTTTGTTCTGCGTCTTTTACGACTCATTATCCTGTTGGTGAACGCCAGCCCGATTTTGCAGTTGAAAGCGAATCTGTTTGCTGGTAGAATCCTGTCTTGTTTTTGTAAATATATAGATTCCCGCTTTCGCGAGAATGACAAAAGGCTTAGTGATGGCAGAAAATTTCGATAAATATGTATTAAAGAATGGGATGGTCCTTCTCGGCGAGCCGATGGAAGCGGTCGAGTCGGTGGCGTTTGGTTTTATGCTGCCGAGCGGTGCATCGAGGCTTCCGAAGGGTTGCTGCGGGGCTTCAAATGTGATTGCCAACTGGATTTTCAGAGGGGCCGGCGATAAAAACAGCAGGCAGTTAAGCGATGCTATAGATGGGCTGGGACTGGTCCGAGGCCGGTCGGTGAGCAGCTCTCATATTGCCGTTGGTGCGGCTTTGGAAGCCGGAAATCTGGCCGAAGCGTTGGATTTATATGCGGATATCGTACTTAAGCCCAGTCTTAAGGACGACCAGTTTGAGATAGCCAGGCAACTGGCAATTGACGAAGTACTTTCTCTGGACGACGACCCACGGCATAAGGTGATGCTCAAGCTTCGAGAACAGTTCTATCCGGATCCTTTGGGACGCAGCACTTTAGGGGATATTGAAGAATTAAAGGCTTTGACTGCCGGTATATCAGGCCGGATCATTAAGGATAAATTCAATCTCTCGCAAACTATTTTTTCAGTCGCGGGTAAATACGACTTCGATGCCGTTTGTCACCGTATTGAGAGGCTGTTTGATTCTGAGCGGCAGGACGGCAGTGAATTGGCAGCTTTGGGTACCAGTGTCGGAAAATATACTCATCTCGATAATGACGGCGAACAGGTCCATATCGGCTTGATGACCGGGACGGTCAAGCCAACCGATGAGGACTACTATAATGCCAGAGTGGCGGTATCGGTTCTTTCGGGCGGTATGAGCGCCAGGTTATTTACGGAGGTCAGAGAAAAGCGTGGTCTTTGCTATGCTATTGGTGCGAGGTATCACGGCCTGAAAGAAGCGGCTGGGGTTATGTGCTACGCGGGTACGACGCCGGATAAGGCCCAGGAAACGGTCGATTGTATCGTTGGTGAATTCAACCGGCTCGGCGAAGGAATCAGTGAAGAGGAAATCGACAGGGCAAAAGTAGGACTGAAAAGTACGCTGATTTTGCAGAGCGAATCATCGGGCAGCCGGTCCGGCGCGATAGCAAGCGATTATTATATTTTAGGCAGGGTTCGCAGCCTGGACGAAATTAAGGATAAAATCGAGCAGACTACGGTTGATTCGGTTCTGGCGTTTTTACGGGAAAATCCGTTCGGGGATTTTACGATTGTAACAATAGGTCCGAAGCAAGTCAATGTAAAGTAGGACATCGCATGGAATTTAAGAGCGAAAAATTATCAAACGGTTTAGTTATTATCGGCGAGATTAACAAATCGGCCAAGTCGGCGGCGGTCGGTTTTTTTGTCAAGACCGGCTCGCGTGACGAAACCGAACTGATCAACGGCGTCTCACATTTCCTTGAACACATGCTGTTCAAAGGCACGGATAAGCTCAGCGCGCTTGAAGTGAACCAGGCTTTCGATCGGACCGGGGCGCAATTCAACGCTTTCACCAGTGAGGAAAATACCGTGTATTATGCCGCAGTCCTTCCGGAATATCTGGTTGAGGTGACGGAGCTGTGGACGCAGTTGATAAGGCCTGCCCTTAGAGATGAAGATTTCAATCTTGAAAAGAATGTCATCAAGGAAGAAATTGCAATGTACAAGGACCTGCCGAGCTTCGATGTAATGGACCGGTGCAGGACTTTGCATTTCGACGGGCATCCGTGCGGAAACAGCGTTCTTGGCAGCGAAGAAAGTATCGACAATTTAACCGCCGGGCAGATGCGGGACTATTTTGCGAGCCGCTACGCTCCGAACAATATCGTTCTTGCCTGTGCGGGCGATTTTGACTGGGACCAAATCTGCTCGATAGCGGCGAATTCCTGCGGCGACTGGCGGCAGCAAACCGTCGAGCGCAAACTTGAGCACGGTGAGGGCAGCAAAAAGATAGAACGGCTGGAAAAGGCAAATCTGGCACGCGAGCATATATGCCTGATGAGTGCGGGAGTATCCGCTCAGGATCCGAGGAGATTTGCCGCTTCGCTTTTAGGTATGATCGTCGGTGACGACGTCGGGTCGAGGTTTTTCTGGGAGCTGGTGGACAAGGCGCTGGCGGAAGCTGCCTCTATGCAGTTCGGAGCGATGGACGGTACGGGAGCCTTTTGCAGTTATATCCGCTGCAGCAGTGAAAATGTTACAAAGGTGCTCGATATTGTCAGGGGCGTTTTTGATGATTTAGCTCGGAACGGCGTTACCGAAGATGAGTTGGCAAAAGCACAAAACAAGATATTGAGCGCGTTGGTGATTAAGAACGAGCTGCCGATGGGCCGGCTGGTTGATCTTGGTTTTAACTGGACGTATCTGCAGCGGTACCAAACGATTGAAGACGATGTCAATGCGATCAAGGCTGTCACCGTCGATGATGTTCATTCGCTTGTTGAGCAATTCAGGCCGGGCGAGTTTACACAACTTTCCCTGGGCCCCGCGCGAAGGACCTAATAATAAGGACGCAAAATAATGGTCAGTCCGACAAGAAGGGAATTCCTTAAAACCATCGGTGTTGCAGCAGTTTCGGCGGGAACGTTTTCAGTTTTACCGAGTTGTGCCGGATTAAGGCAGGGGGCGGCAAAGTCAAAACGGCTGAATGTAATTCTGGTAATGACTGATGATCAGGGTTACGGCGACCTCGGCTGTCACGGCAACGATATCATTGTAACACCCAATCTGGACGAGTTGTACACCCAGAGTGTTCGGCTGACCGATTTCCACGTGGATCCGACGTGCTCGCCGACGCGTTCTGCTCTGATGACGGGACACTACTCGTCGCGCACCGGCGTCTGGCATACGATAATGGGCCGGTCGCTGCTGGGCAGGGATGAGGTGACAATAGCCGACGTTTTCTCGTCAAGCGGTTATCACACTGCGATCTTCGGCAAGTGGCACCTGGGCGACAATTATCCGTACCGGCCTCAGGACCGCGGCTTCCGGGAAGTGCTTATTCACGGCGGTGGGGGTGTAGGGCAGGGGCCCGACTACTGGGGCAACGATTACTTCGACGATACATACTTCCATAACGGCAAACCGAAGAAGTTCGAGGGCTATTGTACTGATATCTGGTTCGACGGGGCATTGAAATTTATCGAGGCCAATAAGGACCGGCCGTTCTTTTGCTATGTGCCGACCAACGCTCCGCACGGGCCGTATAACGTGGCCGACAAGTACAGCAAGCCCTACGGAGACAAAGGTGTCAAAGGCAATCAGGCCAACTTTTACGGGATGATTACAAACTTCGATGAGAATATGGGCCGGCTTATGCGCCGGCTCAAAGAGCTGGACCTGGAGCAGAACACGATTCTAATATTTATGACCGACAACGGAACTTCGGGAGGTCACGCCGGAGGAATGCGGGGCAAGAAGGGCTCCGAGTACGAGGGCGGGCACCGCGTGCCGTTCTTCATCCGCTGGCCCGGCGGGGGGCTAAAAGAGCCCGGCGATATCGACCGGCTCTCAGCGCATATCGACGTGCTGCCTACGCTCATAGACTTGTGCGGCCTAAAAAAGCCTGCCGGTGTAAAATTCGACGGCGACAGCCTCGCACCGCTATTTAAAGGCAGTGCGAAACGCTGGCCCGACCGCACTCTGCTGGTGCATTCACAGCGAATCGAGCATCCGGAAAAGTGGCGCAAGAGCGCGGTTATGACCCAGCGCTGGCGGCTGATAAATGGCAGGGAGCTTTATGATATCCAGGCCGACCCCGCCCAAAAGAACGACATCGCCGATGCGAATCCCGAGGTTGTTGAACAATTGCGCCGGTCTTATGAACGGTGGTGGGCCGATCTTTCGCGGGGCTTCGATAATTACTGCGAGATCGTTATAGGTTCGGACAAACAGAATCCTACGCGGCTGATGTCCCACGATTGGCACTGTCCTAATCCTGCGTGGAGCCAGAGTGCGGTTCGAAGAGGCAGCAAGTCAAACGGCTTCTGGGCGGTTGAAATCCAGCGCGACGGAATGTATGAATTTGAGCTGCGGCGCTGGCCCAGGGAAGTAGATGCTCCGATAAACGGAGCGATTGCCGGCGGCAAAGCCATCAAGGCGACGAAGGCCCGACTAAATATTGCCGACAAGGATCTGGCCCGGCCGGTTCCACAAGATGCGCATAGCGTGACATTCCGGGCCGAGCTTAAAGCGGGCAAAACACGCTTGCAGACCTGGCTTATGGATGGAAACGGGACATCCCGGGGGGCATATTACGTCTACGCGAAACGTTTATGATGAGGTGACGACGTTGCAATGCACAAAGTAAGGAGGAACGATCGATGCTTCAGCAGACGAGAAGAGATTTCTTGAAGGCCACGGGGCTCGCTGCCGGCACGCTCATAATGCCGCAGGTTTTGTTTGGCAAATCTAAACATCCCGGCAAGCCGAATATCCTCGTGATTATGTCGGACGAGCACAACGCATCCGTGCTGGGCTGCTGCGGCAACGATATCGTCCGAACGCCGAACCTGGACCGGCTGGCCCGCCGGGGCGTTACTTTCGATAGCTGCTACTGCAACTCGCCGCTGTGTGTGCCCTCGCGGCTTTCCTTTACTTCGGGCAAATACGCCTCGCGCGTGAGCGCCTGGAATAACAACTGCTGGCTTCCCACCGCCGATTACCCATCCCTGCCGCGTGCGATGAATGCCGCCGGTTATGAATCCATCCTCTGCGGCAAGATGCACTACGACAAGACACGCCGCTACGGATTTACTGAGATTGGCAATATGAACACTTCGCAGAAGAAAGGCAAGGGCAGCCGGAGAAAGGCAGATGACCTGAAGCCAAAGCCGGGCCTCTCCAATCGCTTCGACGAGTTTCACACTGCGGACGATTCGAGAATCATGACTCACGACCGGAAGGTCACTGCCGGAACCGTGGATTTCCTGAAAAATCGCAAGGCCTCCGACAAACCGTTTTTCATGCTTGCCGGTTATATCGCCCCGCACTTTCCGTTGATTGTCCCGGAGAAATACTGGCGGCGGTACAGGGACAAGGTCCCGATGCCGAAAATTCCCGAAGGCCACCTCGAATCCCAGCCGCGAAACTACAAGCACCTTCGCATCGGCTTTAACGTCGAAGGTGTGCCGGATGAAATCGTACAAAAGGGCCGTGAACTCTACTACGGCCTGACGCAGTGGGTGGATGAGGAAATCGGCAAAGTTCTAAAGGCCCTGGGCGACAGCGAAGTGGCCGACAACACAGTTGTAATCTACACGACCGATCACGGCGAGAATATGGGCGAGCACGGCATGTGGTGGAAGAATTGTCTGTATGAGCACGCCAGCCGGGCGCCGCTGATTGTTAGCTGGCCGGCACGTTGGAAGGGCAACCAGCGGCGAACGCAGGCATGCTCGCTGGTGGACGCCGTACAGACCATCGCCGAGCTGGGCGGCGCCGATGTGCCCGGAGATTGGAATGGGGACTCTATGATTCATTGGCTGGACGAGCCGGCAACCGAGTGGAAAGATCTTGCCGTCAGCGAATATTACGGCCACAATATTGCTTCCGGCTGTGCTATGATTCGAAAGGGCAGGTACAAATACGTTTATCACACACCCCCTAATGACAACCACCCGCCGGAGCGCGAGTTGTACGACCTGAAGTCCGATCCGGGTGAATTCAAAAATCTTGCCGGGGAACAAAGATATAAAGAGCGTATCGATGTGCTGCACGCAGCCTTGGTGAAAGAAATCGGCGAGTATCCTGACCGGACCGAGCAGCGCTGCCGGGCCGAATGCGCTAAAGGATATGGCCGGCAAAAGAAAAATTCATAACGTATGCAGTCGATTTAAATATTCAGGGAAGTGACGGCGGTGAATAAGACTGAAAACGGCAGAAAAAGTGAAGATAACAGGCGGAAAAAGTCTTCAAAAAAGACGAATTCACAATCCGCTGTAAAAATGGCAGAGTTTATAAATGAACCTCCGGCCGGATCCGAGGATGCGATGCAAGAGAATAGTGAAATACCAAAATTCGATCTGGCCCAACAGATTATGGCCGAGCAGCGAAAGGTCACGTCAATAAAAAGAAAAGGGCCGGGCAAACAAGAAAAACCTCCCAAAAAACTGCATCCGGCTGAGTCGATTGCCCATAATTTCCAGCCGTATCCGATATTATCAGGGCAGGGGCAGATCATTGCGGATATTGTGGCGAGAGATATCAAAAAACTCCGCAAGGGTAAAGCTTCAGACCTCTGGGAATAAAATATCGGCAGCAGAAAGAATCAAAATACGATATCTCTTCACTCATATAGAAGAACGGCAAGGCCGGTGAGATTAAACAAATCCTATGGATTTTCCCTCCACACGTCTATGGCGTTTCGGGCAATGTTCTCGTATATATGTCTTGCATCCCGGAAGATTTTTTGTGTTTCTGTTCGTTCGCCGTCCGATTGATACCGATCTGGTTTATTGCTGACTTCAAGCAAACGATCTATCCAGCGGATCATATATTCGGCATCGTTCTTCGATGCGGCAGGTTTACCGTCCACCGTGACATATACAGGGCTGGTATGTGCCTGGCGCAAATGACCGTCAGAACAGGTAAAGACCGCTCGGGTTGCAATCCATCCGCTGCGCAGAGGTTTGAGATCCATGACAGCGGACTCTTCAAGGACTGGCGAAGGCACTCTGTCTTTAAGATTTAGCCTTGTAATCACCCCCCCATTGTAAATAAGTTCGAGTGAGTCAATCCTTTGGATGCTCCGCAATTCGGCTTTTATTCGAATCGGCTCATCGTGAGCAATCGAATACTGAATTTCCGCTCCGCTGTCCAGGCCGTTTGCAGTCAGTGTGAGGACGGGGCCGTTGGTTGCAAAAGTACGGCCGGCACGAATTGCATCAAGGTAGTTGGATTCGGTAAAGGCGCCATCAAGCTTGGCATAAGTTCTGCCGTAACCGAGCGGCACAGCCATCACACCCATCGCCGAGCCACCGGTCGCCGCAAGCTTAAATCCGCAGTTCAGAAAACGATAATAGGTCGAATTTGTCCGGTGAAAAAGCACATCCTGACCCCAGTCCTTCTGTTGCTGCTCAATGTCAGCGCCGGCCATCCCCCAACCCACGCGCCCGTCTTGTAACGTCGCTTGCCTATGGTAGTGGTTGTGGCAAACCTGTACCGAATCGAATAATCCCAAAGCCACGCCGACTACATTCTCGCCCCATATCGGTTTGTCAGTATCGATAATGCACCGCGGCGATGTCCCTTTTGCTATCCGGCCCAGAACGGCGTCGCAGGGATACCGGCTGCCGTGCGGCGGCATCTTGACGGGTTTGGTCAGCCCAAACATAAGTAAGGCACCGACGGATTCGAATGCTTCCCCACCTATACGCTCAATTTCCTGGTTGCGCAACGTCACAATGTGCGTTGCATCCGCATGGATACTCGATCCGCTCGGCCAATCGGGCCAAATCCCACCGGGAGGAGTAGGGCTCTGGTGATTCCAGAGTGTTAGAATGGGCTCTAAGTTCACGTCATCGGCTAATGCCAGTTGCTTGAGAATTCTAAGGTTGCCGAGCCCGAAGTGGCAATGTATGTCTGAGGAGTACCAGCCCTCCTCGCACATGTTTACCCACCGTTTCAAAGTGATTTCGACTTTGCTGGTTTGTCTTGGCTCGACAATGATCTGTTTGTCAACAGGCCAATACTCCTTGCCTCGCTCAACATGGATCACGGCTTTACCGGCCGGTACTTCAATGACAAATTGACCATCGCACGAGAAGCTGCGGTCACTTGCATATGAGGAGCAAGATTCTGTAGCCGGATTGAAAAGGCGCTTGTTCCCGGTGCTTAACCAGGCTCGACAAGGTAACGGATGCTCAGTCCCAGGTTCGTGTACGGTAACCGAGACCTTACCAGTGTCGGCCCCGATGGCAGGCAGGCAAGTTAAAGCAATACCCAGCAAAACCACCACTGTCTTTTCTTGCTGAAATCTATCCTTTCGCATCCAGCCATTTTAGCTGATGCTTTATTGAAAGCAAAGTGCTTTATTTGTCTGTCGCCGGTTCAATCCAATCGAGCATTTGTGTCGGCTGCGCGATAAAAAACTCTTAATTCATTAAATGGTTCGCCGGAATGAAGGGAAGTAGCAATTTCCGGATATTGCTTATGAGCCTGTTGCTTATTGGAACTAAAATAATATAACTTACCCTTAATTTTCTTGCAATATTGGCCTGTTGGATGTAAAGTTAGTGGAAATTTATCAGAATGTTTTTTCTTTTAGAGTTGTTTTTTATAATGGCTAATATCTTTAACTATAGCCGACATATTAAAAACTATGATGGCATTATATACTGTAAAATGGTTGTAGTGCCCAAGAATGTAGCTTTGCTTGATTTTCATAACTCTTTATGATACAAGCATTTGGAGAGGTGGCCGAGCGGCTTAAGGCAACGGTTTGCTAAACCGTCGTATGGGTAAACACCCGTACCGCGGGTTCGAATCCCGCCCTCTCCGTTTGTCATTTATGTCACACTTTGACATAGACTGACGAACAGTGCTTAAACTCTCCTTTCGTATGCACTTACAGCTCTGAGCCGATGAAGTATTTTTCATACTGGGATACGCTTCTTTCTTGTCATCGTGTGACAAGCTCTGCCCTGTTGAGTAAGTGGTTTGTGGCAGTTTTTGTGCAGTTTTTGTGGCAGTTTTTTTCTCTAAGGCACTGATGTACACGAGAACAAAACAATTGACTCAACTGGCTGATATACAAATGGCGATGAATCCCACGCCAGCTGCGCACCTCGAAATGATCAATGCCGATCTCATTTTTGGCCAGTTCAAAACATCGCTCTATCGGCCAGCGGGAAAAAGCAGTTCTCAGCAATTTTTCCAGAGTGACACCATTCGAACCCGGCAGCATGTTCGAGACAAAATATTTGATCTCTTTCGGATTCGAAACATTGCGGGCAACAATAAGGCAATGAGAAGAGCCCGGCAGAGAATCTTCACCTTGCTTACGATAAAATTTAGACCACTTAACTTCCCAGACGACCGGGCCTTTTTCACCTTCCTTAATATAAAACTTCTTCCATCTCTGCTTTTGAAATTTGCGGGAGTAAACCAGCAGATTCTGAACTTCAGAAGGCGGCAACGCTTTTGCCGAAAGACGTGGAAAATGCCTTTTACGGCCTCTCTTATGCATTTTCTGAGTTCTGGGGCAAAGCAGTATCGCAGGCTCATGAACCCAGCCGGTAAAGTTTGCAGGGACTTCGGCCACATAGTTCTGTCCCAGACCTTGCAGACCGTCAAGAAATGTACCATCCC
>Ga0180434_10002248_pt1 | contig 26239 bp, 21 predicted proteins | sample SS_ome_7_FD_132453 | JGI IMG/M metagenome (GOLD analysis project Ga0180434, IMG submission 132453) | Hypersaline lake sediment archaeal communities from the Salton Sea, California, USA - SS_1_D_2 metaG | ecosystem: Environmental > Aquatic > Non-marine Saline and Alkaline > Hypersaline >... | reverse complement strand
CCTTTCCAGGCTTCGCCTGTCGCTCATTGGGTTTGTTTTGCATAAAAAGGGTGAATACATCAGAACTTCTCTCCAGTTGCACAGCCGCTGCCGCGGCTGCCCAAAATGCCCATTTTGACTCGCATCTCGTATCTCGTATCTCGTATCTCGTTGTAGTATGTCGCATTTTTCTGTCCTATCTCGTATCTGGTATCTCGTATCTCGCATGTGCCATTCGCGTTTCACGCTTCACTCTTCACGATTCACGCCGGACAAGCTCCTGTGTGCTGTCTCCTGTATTCTGTGTCCTGTGTTCTCGGTTTTGTTATCTATATATTATACCCGAAAATCGCCTGGCCGTAAAGGAAAATCTCAACGCAAAAGCGGGCAGCGAAACCGTCCTGAGCCTTTTTCAAAAGAAGGGCTGACATATCTCCGACTGCCAGCCCATTTCCAGTGTGTGCCCAAAAGTCACGCTTTATGGCACTATCGCCCGGTCGCAGAACCTGTCGCTTCAACTATGTTTGGGACAGGCTCTGAGCAGGTTTGGGATGCGCTGCTCATTAGAGTGGCAGGAGGCGTCTCTTGAACGGTTAGGATCGGCCGAAGTGCCTAATCTACGTCAGCGTTAATGGGCTTTTCCGGTAGACCGAGATGCTCCTTTATCTCCCTCTGTCTAAGCTGCTGGACAAAATCATCCATTCTACCGAGAGCAAGTTGCCAGGTCTCTCTTACTCCGGTGCTGTACTTGTCGGCAAAGAAGCCTTGAGCTGTTGGATACTCAATGTGCACATCATTATGGATAGCGCGAAGCAAATAGCTCCCAATCGTCTGCATCTTACTGCCTGTGGGTGCAAGAATTATCCGATGACTGCCTGAGAATTTCCAATACAAGTTTACAAGCAGTTGGTACGTTTCTTCGTACTTGAGAGTACTAGTTGTTTTGATAGGGTCGTTATCATCCTCGATAGACCATTCTCGACGCAAGAACTTATGCACGTAGGCCGTGGCTTCTTCGCGCCAGCTTAGTTCTCGGCGTGGGGGGCGGCCGTTGATGAGGATGAATCGTGACGGGTTAATAACATTAACTAGGGCTTGGCACAGAGCCTCGTTGAAAGAATCAAAGGCTATCAGCAACGTTCCATGATTCTGCATTCGAATGCTTGCGAGCCTAGAAACATGGAGGACATCGTAGACTCCGGTTTGTATAAAGGATGTGGGAAGATGCTGCTGCTCGGTACGCTTGGCTGTCTCAAACTCTTCTTTGCTCGGAGCATATCGACGTGCCTCGGCATATACGATCCGCAAAGGCAAATTTAATTCGCGTGCGACATCAAGAACGATCATGATCGCAAGTCGCGACATCCCTGATATGTCAAGACAGACAGCTTGTGCATTAAGCCTCATCAAGGTGTTCCTAAGCTCGATGTCAAAATCAAAGGGCGCATGCAGGTCATATCTTTTACAGGTAACATGGCATCCTTTGCTATTCAGCACGGAGCATATTTCTTCAAGCCGGTTCTGATCGTAGTGTGGTAAGTAATCAAGAACGATAGCCGGACTGCCTGATGCCTCGCAACTTTGAAGCATTTTCGGCAGCGCAACCGCACGTTCTTCGAATCCACCGGCGGCTACAAACGTTTCTTTGTTCTGAAGAGGAACTTTTCTGACAGGTGTCAAGTCGGGCATAATAGGCATAGTAGGTCCTATTCAAATAACCTCATTTGTTCTGTATCGAAGCCCGCCCTATTCTTCCTCCAGTTCTGGGCGAAATCTCGGGGGCGCAAAAGCAACCGCTTAAAATCTGCGGCTTTCATTGGCACATTGTCGATCTTAGAAAACGTCAAGGTGCAGTATGGGATAAGCAACCTTCGCAAATACAGTCGGGGAATTATGGCCCCACGGATGCTTTTTCCCCTATCGTCCCTGAGAAAGACACCATAGCGCACAAGATCTGCATATATTTCCTTCTCGATGCCCTCCAGGGAAAACTCGTCAACTATTTCTATTCGGAAGGCTTGCTTGGGTTCATCTCGTCCCCTCCTTCCCCCTTGTCGAGTTCTGAGTTCATATAAAGAAATCTCCTTGAAGGCCTCTACTATTCTCACGAGATGGTCTCCCCATGAGCTTATATGGTCGGGCAGCCTGGTTCTGCTATACCTAACTGATCTAGTACAAGCTCTGAGCAAGTGCAAGAATTCACCACCGGTGTTTCGAAATACCTTGTCTTGCAACTTGTGCTCGAATCGTAAGGTAGGAGGTCCATCCCTAGGAAGTTGCTCCAGAAGATTTTGTGCGATCTTGACCATTGATCTTGTATCACCAGACCACATGTTGAGGAAAACCTCTCGTCCGAAGTATAGGACCTTGCGCGATGTCTTTTCCCTATCCTTAGACTCGGAATCGTGAATATCTTGCTGTAGCTGCCTGCGAATGCCCCTTGCGAGGTCCGCCCATGATTTATCGAATGTACCCAGGACTTGGGCAAGTGTCTGCCCATGAAATCGGTCCTCTCTTGCAAACCGGCGCCTGGTCATCTCGTCGAGGAAATTCGCACGGTCTTCATCTGGCAGGTCGATTGTTACGGAACCCAAGTCGGTAAGTTCAAAGTCGTGAGGATCGTCAAGCGTCTTGCCGGAATAGTCTCTGCGGCAAAAAGTGGACGGCGATTCAGTTGAGATTTTGAAGAAAAAGCAATCCGACCTTTTAAATATCACCGAATTTAGAACAGTTTGGAGCGATTCGCTAACTCGCGGTAACGAGTAATCATCTAAGAAAAAGTACAGTGGCCTATCACCGATCCAGGGTATTCTCGTCTGCAACTTTGGGACGAACCTCTTCAGCCAATCGTTCTGGGCAAATGCCGCCGCCTGATCCACAGGTGTTTTAGCGTGGCGGATACTATCCTTCAGACGCTCAACTAACGAACCTGCGACACGGGCCTCAAATCCAGGGCCGGGGTATAGAGTCCCTGGGGCAATCAGACCAACAATAGAGTCAAAGAGCCAATGGTTCGCTTTGTCAAGAACTTGCTGTCCGTCGCCACCTTGCTTTTCTCTTGCAATTCCAGCAATGCGAACAATCTCAGCAAGCAGTGAGAGATGAAAGAACTGAATCACGCGCATAGCCGAGTTCTCGTCGAGTCGCCTTCGCCCCTCGAACAGAAATGCGTCAGCGATATCGTTCATATTTAGGTAGATGCCAACCAGGGCTCCTGCAGCACCATCGTCGACGGGTCCGACCTCAAAGGCAAGAAGTTTGGAGAGTCGCCTGAAAACCATTGTCTTTCCACAGCCTCTGGTCCCAGTCAGTACAGTAGTGTTTCGGCTCACAATGTCTTGGTAGCCTGGAAAGGTTGAGACAAACAGTTCTTTCCATTCCTTCCATCTGTTGCCGAGTTGTTCTCCGGCTAGATAATCACCAAACCGGGGGTGCGTGGCGGAAACAGGTTGCGGTGTATACACACTCTTTTCTATGCGTGCGAGTTCGTTCAGCAGTTCTTGAAGAGCAATTTTTTCATCCCCTCTTTCTAAAGGCGACCTCTCTCTAAGACTCTTCATAGCAGCACCGTGGCAAAGTTCATCGTAGAAAGCACGGTCTTTTTGTGTTAGGTCTTCTCGAGTGATTGATTGAAGCATGAGGGTAGCTATTAGACCTATCTGGACCGAATCCTCCTTAGGCCGTAATATAGCGCCCGTATAGCCTATTCCAAAATCCGTAATCATAACCTCGTATGCGCGCGGAGGTCCCATTGCCGGTCGCCGCAGAATAATATTTCCGGGATGAAGGTCGCCATGCCGTAAGTTCCTTTCCAAACAGTCGCGGGCAAAGAATAACAAGTTCTCCAATATCCGTTGAACATCCCCCACAGTCAACCTGCCTTCATCAATTAGCTCTTTTAGAGGAGTACCTTTTATGAAGTCAAAGACCATCACAGAGTAATCTTCTCCATGAAAAAAAATCTCATAGAACCGGACGGTGTTTGGCTGCTGTTCGAGCAGATGCGCTTTGCGTGCTTCTTCCTGCCAACCCTTGCTCAGCTTCTCATTTGGTATGAACTTTAGAGCGCGCTCGCCACCATACTTGTGTTTAGCTCGAAAGACATGTCCTCGTTTGCCACTCTTGCAGTACGCGAGTATCTCATATTCGCCATTCTTCACCGTTTCACCAACGAGCTTTTTCAGGTTGTCCGGAAGCGGCAAAACCATAGCCTTATTTTCCCTTTCTCAGCACAAGAATTGTCTCTTCTCGCGTCGACCGGCAACGGACTCTAGCCCGGCGCACGTCCGGAATGACGTTGTTGCAGACGGCCACCAGCTTCAGGCCGCGCCGCCTATTGTTGGCCATTTTCACTATTTCCTGTGGCAAACAGTGGTGTTTTCCATCTCGACGCACAGCTCCAAGTACCAATATGCATGCCCCGTTTTCTGCCAATAACCGCGACCAGAAATCGAGCAATATTCCCATCATCTTGAGAAACTGCGTTTTTGTCGGTGAAATTGCTCCTTCCAGCTTCCTGTGATTTTCAACACCCAAGAACCATAGACGCAAACGATTGTCGCGGGCGTAGGAAAGCGCGTTCATGTACGGGGGACTAGTTATTATTGCAGATATTTTGTGTGAATTTAGCAAGCGAGTAGGCTTCGTTGCATCCGACTGTACAACATTTCTAGTCAAATGACGGTCAACCTCAGGTGTTCGCCTAAAAGCCCGATGAACTTTAGCACGCAAGCGTGGATACACGTCTCTATAGGTGTATAGTTCTGGATATAGCGAACGTGGATATAGCTTGTCCTTGACGTATGGCACAGTATGTGAGCACGGATATGATAGAAAACCTGGCCGCCAATGGTGGAGGATTCCGAGCAGGCAGCTAAGCAAAAAGTATTGGCGACGACGGAGCATGACGTTTCTGACAGCAAGAGTATCTCGCAGCGTCTCGGGGTGAAAGAAGCGACGGACCCACAAAGGCACCTTTCGAAGGTCAATCGTCTCTCGTTCTCGCCAAGCGTCAAGCCAGCACATATCCAGTCGTCTTTCTGCGTCTCCGAGATTTCTGGGCGGGTGTATCTTACCTTTCGTGAGTACGTAAGCATACGGGCTAAGGTCACCTGCGAGCACATGTCTCCTGGCAATCCAAGCCTCCAGAACGACGGTACCTGCCCCCGCGAAGGGATCGTAGATTGTCTCTCCCGGTTGGCTAAATTGTGTAACGAGACTTCTCGCCATTGAAGATTTCATTCTGCCTATATAGGGAGCCAGTTGGTGCCAAGTGTACTCAGTGTTGAGCGTAGCTTCTCGCCAGGTAACTTGTATCCTATCCATTCTATATTTGACCGCGACCAAAAAGCCGACAACCAGTTTCTGAAACAAACCCTTGAAATTATACCATTCTTGGCCTAGCAAGCAAGCTACCTCCTGACATATCACATTGGTTCCAAGGCAGCCAGACTGTAGTGCCATTCATGGAAGGACTACGTTTGTCATCTTCTCCCCCAAGGTTCTCTGATGTCCGGAAGCTTTCGATCTTGCCGCATGTTCTCGGTGATGAACATCGGGCTACAATTGCCTGCATGAGCGATCTTACCAAGCTGTACACTAAACAGGAGCGATACACCGATGCAGAGCCGCTGCTCATGACGGTATCGGAGATCGGGCGTCGTAAGGTACGGCACCATCATCCATATGCTGTGAACTCCATCAACAACCTCGTTCAACTCTACTAAGCCTGGGGCGAGCCGGAGCAAGCCGAAAAATGGCCAGCAAAGTTGCACGGCGAGGTGCCGGCGGAGAGCAAGTAACCAAGTCGAAACGAGCTTAAGCCGAACGCGCTGAGGGGGGGTGAAAAACACGCAGTTTGACTGCGGCCTGAAGTACCCCCTGATTGAACGTAATTCAGCAGGCTAAGCAGTTGCCAATGTCGCACGTTGTGCGTTGATTTTGGCTGCGAGAGTGGATAAAATATTGGCCAAATGTGGCGGGTGATACGTCAATAATAAGAAAGGGACGAGACAATGGCTAATGACAAGAATGATCTGAGCCGCCGTGATGTTCTAAAGGGTCTTGGGGCAGGAGCTTTCGGATTGATGGTCGGCGCAAAGGTCCTTACTCCGAAGAAGAGCTTCGCCGCTGCGGGCAGCCCGTTAGTGGCGAAAGGTCGGCTATTTGAAAAACCGGCTCCCGCAGCAAAGGTTGCGCTGATCAAAGGCAACGACCGGCGAGAAATAACCTATCAAGCGCTAAAGAAAATCGAGGACCAGATTTTGCCTTCCATCGGCGACAAGAAAATCCTGATTAAGCCGAACTTCGTGGTGACGACCCGCCAGCTTGCAGCGACGCACGTTGATGCCGTGCGGGGGATTCTGGATTTTCTTAAGCCGCACCACAAAAAGCAAATCCTCATCGGCGAATCAACCATCTCCAGGCAAGGGACGTTTCACGGCTTTGAAAACTATGGATACCTGCCGCTGCAGAAGGAATACGGCGTCAAGCTGCTGGACCTGAACAAGCAGTCGTGGCAGTACCGCTATGTATTCGGCCCCGGCCACCGCCCGACTCGCATCCGGATCATTTCGACGTTCCTGGACCCGGATTTGTACATTATCTCTGCGGCCAAGATGAAGACCCATGACCGCATCGTGACCACGCTGTCGCTGAAGAATGTCCTGCTGGGCTCGCCCATGAACGACTACAAGAAGAACGATAAGTGGCTGATGCACGCGGAGTACACCTTCCAGCGCAAGTCGCTGTTGCACTACAATATGTTCCATCTCGCTCAGCAGATTTATCCCGACCTGGGCGTGATCGACGGCTTCGAGGCGATGGAGGGCAACGGCCCGACCGGTGGAACGCCGGTGGACGCCAGAGTAGCGCTTGCCAGCAGGGACCCGCTGGCTATGGACATTCTCACGACCAAGATCATGGGCTTCGATCCGCGCCAGATTATGTATTTCAGGGCATTTGCCGAGGCGGGCATGGGCCAGGGAGAACTCGATAAGATCGAAGTGCTTGGAACGCCGCCGGAGCAATGCCGGCACGATTTCAGGATACACGACAAACTGGCGGAGGCCTACGGAGCGTGAGAGGCAACGACAGAGGACGGACGACGGAGGACAGAAGACAGTAGAAGCCGACATCTGATTTATACCAGTAACGAGTGCTTTCAGGGAGACGAAAAATGGATAATGTGCAGACAGAGGCACAAACCCCGGTGGAGCCAAAGACTTCGGGGCTGGCCATCGCGAGCTTGATATTGGCCCTGTTCAGCGTATTCACCTTTGGGCTCAGCGCTATTGTCGGCTTGATTCTCGGCATTGTGGGACTGAGTTCCATTAACGGAAGCGCCGGGCGGTTGAAGGGCGCGGGCCTGGCTATTGCCGGTATTGTGATCTCTGCAGCCGGGCTCGTTCTCATACCGCTGATGTGCATGATGATAGCTATCCTGATGCCGGCGGTCAGCAGAGCACGGGGCCAAGCCAAGACGACGATGATGATGGCCAGGGCAAAGCAGTTGTGCCTGGCCGTAAAAATGTACAGCGACGATAACAATGGCCGCCTTCCGCCGAGTGAGACCTGGCCCGATGTGCTGCAGCCCTATATGGGAGACAGCGAGGAAATCCTTCGCTCGCCTTTCAATCCCGAAGCCGGCCGAGCCTGGGCCATGAATGCGAACCTTGAAACGGTAAATACTCGCGGAGGGGGCAACATCGTGCTGTTCTTCGAGTCCGCATACGAAAGCCCGCCCGCCGGCGGCCCCGAATTACTGCCGGAAGAACCTCGAGGGCCAAGGGGATATGTCGTTGCTTTTGTTGATTACCACGTAGAGTGCGTTCCACCTGACCGATTGGATGAGCTGATTTGGGAGCCTTGAAGGAAAACAGTTCCCATGCTCGTGCATCGCCGTGTGGAAAACGACAGCAGCGACTTTTCACCTACAACTGGAGATTCTTTCGGATAACCGCGGCAGCGGATAAGGTTCGTTGCAAGCCGCCGGCATCGACCGTCATCGAAATCTGAACACTCTTGCAGTCTCCGTCGTCGGTGGGAGTCTTGATGAAATTCGTCGAAGTGACATTGTCGCACAGAACATACTCGTTGCCGTCGCTGTTTGTCACTAAGTATAGCTTATTGCCCGCACTCCTGAATTCGTAGGTAATGTCTTGCCCGTCAGCGGTGAAGAAACTGCATTGGTTACTTGGCGCATTAGGATCGACGCAATCACCTGTGCGAAGCTGGGTGGTCATGCGAAACAGGGCCTGTCGCGCGTTATTGATGCTCTGGAAGATTTTCTCGTTTTCCCGGTAATTAATGACAGACGCATTGAATGCCACGGCTACTGCGGTCAGCAGTACCGCCGTGATGGTTAAGCCAATCAGCAACTCAACCACTGTGAAACCAGTTTTGCCCTTCTTGTGTTGCATTTGAGACCTCATAGCGGACCGTGCATGCGCTGCACGTTCAATAGCGCGCCCGAATCCAACTCGCCGAACTGATTTGCTTGGAGTTCAGGAACACCGCCACCGTCACTCTGACAAAGTTGCTGTCATGGTCCCCCACCACCTGCTCGAAATTCGCTGCACTAACGTTCTCAACGGTAACTTGCTGGGTATATGCAGGGAAATTGTTCAGGGCGTTGCGGCCGGCGTCGATAGGCGGCGAAAAGCTGGCGCCGTCAAAATCGTCCACATCATCGTAGCTGACCAGGTTAGGCTCTTCGGGGCCAAATATAGCGGCGCCCGTGTCCGGATCGACTACGGGCAGCAGTGCAGTGAGTTCTCGTAGCTGCTCGATCAGGAACTCCGCAGTTGACAACTCCGTTCCAGCTCCATTGGCTATGGTGAACGCCCCGTTTGCTGTAACCAAAGCTGCAATCGCAAGGCCAACGAGTATCGTCGCCACGAGCACTTCAAGAAGAGAGAACGCACGTTGGTGAAATTTGCCTTTCATAACCGACCACACATTATGGATGTATTGTGCATCCCGCATTAGCGGGATCAAGTTATTTACCCATCACGATGCTCGACATTCTGAAGATCGGCAGAATAATACTCATGGCAATAAAGCCGACCAAGACACCCATCAGCACAATCATGATAGGCTCAATCATCGATGTCACCGTTTTGATCACAGACTTCAACTCCCGCGCGTAATAGTTGGCAATATCTCTAAGCACCTCGGCCATGTTTCCGGAGTCTTCGCCGCTGCGTATCATTTGTACGACGCTGTTCGGCATTAAGTTGTAACGCAGGAGGCTGGATGCGATTTTCTTGCCCTGGCGGACCTCCTCGTGAACCGCGCGCCACATCGAGCGGTAGAGCGCGTTACCGGAGATCTGGGCGGTAATAGAGATCGTATTCAAGATAGGCACACCGGCCTTGGTCAGAACACCCATCGTGTGCATACTCCTGGTTATATACAGACTGCGGCACAAGGTCCTCATCAGCGGCAGTGAGAGTTTGGCCCTGTCCCACCACAAGCGACCGGTTTCGGTATTGATGAAGTACCAGAACCCCCAAAGGCAGCCACCTATGGCCGGCACAATAAAGAACCAATACTGACGCAGGAAATCGCTGCTGGCCATCAGGATCACGGTGGGCTTGGGCAATAAATGCTCCTTGCCGGCAAAGATAGCGGTAAATCTGGGAAGAACAAAGCACAACAGAAAGATGGTCACTCCAATGGCCATCACTGCGATAATGATGGGGTAGACCATAGCACTTCGAACCTGAGAACGCGTCGCCGCCTCCTCATCCAGATATTCAGCCAGTTTCTGCAGCATATCGCTAAGCGAGCCGGAGATTTCGGCGGCCGCCACCATATTGATATAGAGGTTACTGAATACCTGCGAATGCTCCGCCAGGGCTTGTGAAAAGCTCTGCCCGGCTTCGATCCGGTTTTTCAGGTCGTGGATGACCTCCTGGAATTTCTGATTGTCGTTTTGCTGGGCTATGGCTTCCAGTGAATCCTGCAGGCTGATGCCCGCTCGTACCATGACCGCAAGCTGGTTCGTGAAGTTCAGGATGTCTTTTCTACTGGGTCCAAATTCGACCCTGAAACCCCTTATTCGTTGCAACGGGCTTTGCACGTTGGAAGCCCTTTGCGAACGCTTCGACTTCTGACCGGTTTGCGTAGAAACCATCGCTCTAAGATGCTTTCTCTGTGCTCGCCCTTGATCCTCAGCGCCGCCTTCTACCACCGCCGTTGCGCCCGCATTGTCTGGTTCGATTTCCCGCAACATAGGTACCCCTCGTATTCACTTACTCTGCCGCTTGTTGAACAACCTCGCCACCGGCTATGGGGACAAGTGTCTTATCCATCTTGCCCGGATTACTCGAGCAGGCTATCGCTTCTTCTCGATCGATGTAACCTTTGAAATACATGTCGGCAATGCTATTATCGAGGCTCTTCATGCCCAATCTGCGCGACGTCTCAATGATATTGGGTATCTCGTAGATCCTGTTTTCTCGGATACAGTTTCTAACCGCCGAGGTACACAATAGTATTTCCGTGCACGGAATCATCCCGGGCTCATCGATCCTGCGAAACAACGTTTGAGAAACCACGGCCTGCAGCGTGTTTGCAAGCATGGTTCGAATCTGATTCTGCTGGTTGGCCGGATAGATATCAATGATACGCTCGATGGTCTGCGACGCATTGATGGTGTGCAAGGTACTAAACACCAGGTGTCCCGTTTCCGCAGCGGTAATGGTGAAGCTGGTGGTCTCCAGGTCTCTCATTTCGCCGACCATGATAATGTCCGGGTCCTGGCGCAGTACATGTCGTAGTCCCGTTGCAAATTCCGGACAGTCGGAGCCTATTTCACGCTGTTCGATCATGCAATTCTCATTCTCAATGAGATACTCAATGGGGTCTTCCAAGGTGATGATGCGTTTGCTGTATTTAGCGTTTATATCTCCAATCATGGCGGCCAGTGTGGTACTCTTTCCGGAACCGGTATGGCCTGTCACCAACACAAGACCTCTGGGCAAGTCCGTCAGCTCCTGCACAATCTCCGGCAAATGCAATTCATCTATAGGGATAATCTGATTGGGGATTATCCGAAAGGAGATGGCAATCGTCTCGCGCTGATAATGCGCATTCACGCGGAAACGATGTCCATCATCAACCGTCGTGGAGAAATCGAGGTCTTTGTTTTCTTGGAACTTCTTGAACCTGTCCTGCCCGACCATGGACAGGACCATTTCTTTTGCATCTTCGTTGGTGACCGGCGGGAAATCCATAGCGATCAATTCTGTGTTCTTGCGCAGGACGGGCGGCATCCCCACGTTGATATGGACGTCGCTCGCTTTGTGCTCTATGGCATTTGTTAAAATCGTTTGTATCTTCATAATACCCGAATCCTCAAGACCAAATTCCGCTAAGCACGTGGTTTATTCGTCATTTTCGACGAAGACTTCCTCTTCGCTGCGACCGTACACCTCGGTGACCCGCAGGACCTCTTCTATGGTCGTCACGCCCTGCTTGACCTTGCACATGCCATCATCGAAAAGACTCGCATATCCACTTTGCCGAGACGCATGACGCATATTGCCGATCGAAGCGTCCTGGTTAATCATCTCTCTGAACCTGTCGTTGACGACCAACAGTTCGTATATACCCGTTCTACCCACGTATCCTGAGCCCCGGCAATAGTCACAACCGGTGCCGTGGAAAAGCTCTTCGGGCTTAATCCCGGCTCTCTCCAGATATTGGCGCACGCGTTCAGGAGCCTCGTAGGTCTGTTTGCACTTCGGACAGATTCGCCGCACTAATCGCTGCGCAAGCACTGCATTTAATGAGGCGGCTATCAAATACGCATCGATACCGATATTCACGAGCCGTGTAATACTGCTTGCCGCATCGTTCGTATGCAATGTGGAAAGGACCAAGTGTCCTGTCAACGCAGCCTGCACCGCTATGCGTGCTGTTTCATTGTCGCGAATCTCACCGATCATGATCACATCGGGGTCTTGACGCAGCAGACTTCGCAGAGCCGATGCAAATGTTAACCCAACCTTCTCGTTCGTTTGCACCTGGTTACAGAAATCAAGCTCATATTCCACCGGGTCCTCCACCGTCGAGATATTGAGCTTGTCCCCGTCCATCTGGCACAGTCCCGAGTAGAGCGTTGTACTCTTGCCCGAACCCGTCGGGCCGGTGACCAGCAGAATCCCATGAGGAACCGCTATCTGCTCCTGAAATGTGTTCATCACCTCAGGCTCCATCCCCAACTGCTCCAGACCGCGCATGATGGACTTGCTGTCCAACACGCGAATCACTGCTTTTTCCCCGTGACTTGTGGGTAAGGTGGACACACGCAAATCAATCGCCCGTCCACCTACGATAACCGAGACTTTGCCGTCCTGTGGCAATCGTCTTTCGGATATGTCCAGGTTGGACATGATTTTTATACGTGATACAATTGCCGGGTGCATCTTTAACGGCGCCTGCATGATTTCGAACAGGATTCCGTCAATGCGGTATCGTATTCTCGCAAACTTCTCCTTGGGCTCAATATGAATGTCACTGGCTCCTTCGTGTATGGCATTGCTGATCAGATAATTAACGAATTTGATGACCGGTGACTGCCCTGCCATTTTCTCCAGGTCGTCTGCTTCATCCTCTTGATCTTGAACGACCTCGACTTCGGTCATGTCGCTGATGATATCATCCAGATTATAGTCGATGCTCTCAGTCTGAAAGGAATGACACGCCGCATCTATATCCTCGGCCGGGCATACGAATACCTGCAAATTCATTTGCGTTCGCCGTTTTGCGTCCTCAATGGCGAAAATATTCGCCGGCTCGCTGGTAGCAACAATCAACGTGTCCTGCTCCACAGCGACCGGTACGATGCTGGTTTTCCGCATATAATCGACGTCAAGCATCTCGAAAGCTTGCTTGTCAATGTCCTGCGGCGTGATATGCCTAAACTCCATACCACACAGCTTGGCCTTTGCCATCAACACGTCATCGGCGTCAACGAATCCTTCTTGCGTCAGCCACACGGCGACATCCATTGCAGGCCTCTGTGCTTGTTCCTGCTGCAGTCGCGCGTGCTGTTGATGCGTAAGCTTTCCGGCGTCCAGCAGGATATCGGCGATATCCTGCACATGGGACTCGCCAAGTTCTTCCGGGAAATACAGGTCACTCAGCCCGCGTATGGATTCCTTCTCAGAAGAGGTCTCGCTCGCCGAAATTTCGGCATCTACACGGTCTTGTGATTCACTGCCCGGCTCTGGCAAGTCCTTCTGTTTTTCGGATACGAACGGCAGTTTCATTCTTCTGATAGCTTCAATATTATTTCCAAATCTTGCGATTGCTCATCCGGCGACGTAGGATCGTTCTGACATCCGAACCGGAGTTTGACGAAACGGTCACCGATTTCGGAGATGGTAAAACCATTTATCGACTCGCCCTTGGAGAGGATCCGATCATCGATCATACAACAGCCTCCCTGATCGGAGTGCATAATGCTCACAAGGTGCATGTTTTTTGCCTGCTGTCTTAGCTGTTGGCGCCTTATCATCTCAACATCCACTTCGAGCTCTTGCCCCTGTGCATCCGTTTCGGCCTTCAATTGGCTTAAGAACATCTCCAGCTCAAAGGGGTTTTTCGCAAGTTCGCTGACGCCCACCTGTAGCACATTGGAAAACTCATAGAATTTGTTGACGATCTGGTCCATGCGATTCAGCATCTCAGAGCTCACTCCGGTCAGCCGCGCAATCGCTCCCTCGATCTTCGTTTCTTCGGTTTCGTTAGAGGCCGCACAAGCTGATTGGGGCTTGCTCTTTTTGATCATGAACCATAAACCCAAGAGACCTATCCCGATCAAGATAGCCACCATGATGGTGCTCCGGCGCGCATTCCTGCCCCGAGACGCTACTGTGAGATACTCCTGCCCCTGGCCGTCACCTGATGCGGGCGAGGAAGACTGACTGGAGGCCAAACCTGGTTTCTGAGGGGATAAATCTCCCAGACCTTGTTCGCGCATAAAAGGCAACATAACTACACTCCGTCACATGTTTGTCGGCTCATGTTTCATCAAAATCGGCTGCGCTATGTCGCGCAGTCAGCCGGTTTTATTCTGAAAAAAGATGCTCACGATAAAATCGGCCGCTACCTGACCCTCGATGTTGCCCTCCTTGTCTAATTTGAGCTCCCGGATTTTCATGATACGCGGGAGTTTCTCCAGCTCCAAAAGGAACGAATAGAATGAATTGAAATTGCCCTCCAATTGCATTTTCAGGGGCTGTTCCACATACCCACTGTTGTCCTTCCTCTGCAGCGTGCGAATCGTCTTAGGTTTCAGACCCTGTTTCTGGGCAATCACCGTCACCTGCTCCAGGACGCGGTGGATTTCACTTGTGGGCGGCAACCGACTCTCAAAAAACTTGATCGCCTCTTCTAACTGCTCGAGCTGCTTTGTGAGGTCCTCCGCCGCTGCCGTCGCTTTTTCCAATTCCGTCAATTTGGCCAATTTGGCTTCGACCCGCGCCTTTGCCTCTGCCAAGTGTTTGTTTGCCGGCTTGATCATATATCGATAGCCGACGACAGAGACGCCCACGAGCAAAACGAGAAACACAATTTTTCTCAAGCCGCTTGTCATAATTATGCCCTCATATCGTGACACATCGATTCTTGCGATTTCGTGGCCCAAAGACTCTCAGAGGCACAAGCCACGCCGCTGGCACTGTCAAAAGCTTCCCATCACTGCCTCAGTCCCGCCTCTGATGCGATCCACATCTCTTTTGGTAAGATGGACATCCTGTTTGAGCATTGCGGTTAGCTTGAATTTTCTGAAGGAAGTATCGTCAATCTTGAATTCTTTTGATTCCACCAGCGCCACATTCTTTAACAGACTTGCAGTACTTAACCGCTCGATATAAGAGGCAACTTGCAAATCACTGGGAGCGATGCCCCCAATATCGATGCTGGTCTCCAGCAATCTCTCCGGCGATATGGCCTCGTTCGCCGCTATCTGTTGCTCTGCTCTGGCTGCTTGATACTGGTTGGCCGGGGCCGAAGTAGTGGTGTGCTTGGGCTTGCTCTGAATCAAATTCAATTCCAGTAAAGAGACCCCTGGCGGCAGATTATTCGTCAGGGATGCTAATAGGACGCTTCTGGGCACCGGTTCGAGCAGTTGTGCCGTCACCAAAGCGGTCTTCATCATCTCCTTGCGCTTTGCTTGAAGCTCCTCGAACTTCTGGATGGTCTCTTGCAAGCGCGACATTTTGTTGTTGACCAGTCTTTCCTCGGCACCAAAGGCCCTCTGGCGCATCTTGATAGTGACAAATGAGCCGCCCAGACCAGCCATAACTACGGCGAACAGTACAACACACATCAGGTTGGTCCTGCGTGACTCGTTTCCCTGAATATAGTCATCCGGCACAAAGTTTATATTAACCATTTTCTGAACTTTCCCCCTCTAAGTCGTTGCCCCCCAGTTACACTGCCCTTAGGATAGGCTTAGCCCGAAAGCAATAGCCCAGTTGACACGACAATCTCTTCTGTCTACGCCCGAAGTATAGAGACTTTCCAGCTCTACGGCCGCCAGACAATCCCCCACCTGCGCTTGCATTTCCAACTGTTTGGCTATGGTTCGGTATATGTCCTCATCGACGGCCGAACCCGAAAGAAAAACCAATCGTTCGATTCGCGTACTCGGATACATCGAGGAGAAATGGCGTCTGCACGCATTCAATTCCAATACCAACCTCGTAAGGATTTTCTCATCACTGAGCTTTTGTGCTCCTATAGGTATCGAACGCGCAAAGAGCAAGTTCTTGTGCCGACAAACCACCACATTCGTACAGTTGGCCTCGATGTCCAGAAGCATAATGACCATCCGAAGGTCCGCCTTGCGCCTGCCAAAGAATCGTGTGTAACAATTGGTCAAGGCTACCGGCCAAACACAGATGGACTTGATGTTCAGGCCGCTCTTTTCATATATCGCTAAATGCCTGTCAATAATCGTGCGTTCTGTGGCTAGGACCAGAGCATTGTCGTCCTCTGTCGGGATATACCGCACCATTCCGTTGTTGGCCTGGAATGGCAGCTTTTGCTTGATCTTAGAAAAGACAGCCGGCGGAACTTCGTCGTCTGCTTTCTTTTTCCCGGAAGTGCCGCTCGGTGGTTTTGTAAAAGGAGTAGATATCTTGATATTGTCAATGAACACGTCGCTTGCAGGGATGGCCGCGATGACCTCCTTGCCGCGAAATCTCCCGCTGGACATCGCTTCGGTGATGGCCCCCATCGCCCATCTCTGCCAACCTGCACTGCCGGGCTGCACACTCTCAGGGCGATTTTCGATCCTGCCCGCAATCAAGTTTACACTTTTTCCATTACTTGCGAGCTGAACCAGCTTCAGACTGTCGCCGTTCAGGTCCACACCGATAGCATTCGCACGGCTCTTCCAAAACCAGACCATATTCTCACCCACTGAAGCTAAAGACTATGAAGCCCCTTTGCCTGACGCCGGGAGCCTCCCATAGGCAGGAATCGCAATAAGGGGTCGCTGTCTTCACGTTCATTTTCATACCGGGTCAATCGCAAATTACACAATATGGACGCCTCCTTGCTGCCACGTTTTGGCGCCCAATAAAAATATATGAAACACAATGCCAACCCGCCAAACGCAACTAAAAAGATTCCGGGCAAGCGGACCTGCGCCTCCGATAATCATACAGCGCTAAGTCCACTGGTGACATTGGCCCGCATACATGAACTCGCCACTATTTCCAGGTCGCAGAACATCATCGCCGCAGTCTGCCGGAAGGAGGCAGTCCCATAATGAGAAGCTTAAGGAAACGACCGTTCGAGGCAAGAACACAGACAAGGGTACAAGTGATACTGCTGCTTTCTGCCCAGACTTCGTCGGGCGTCGCCTATTCGGACTTAAGTCGACGTTTCATCAGATCTGCGATAGCCGTCTGAACCGGCTTGCCCTCAAACAGCACCTGATACACCGCCTGTGTAATGGGCATCTCGACACGGTGACGCTCGGCGAGCGCAGCTACCGACTTGCAGGTGGCGATCCCCTCCACCACCGAATGCGTCACCTCTTCCGCCTGCTGCGGTGACTGGCCCCTGCCTATTCTTTCACCAAACGAACGGTTTCTTCCGGTCGGTGAAATACAGGTCGTCACCAGGTCACCCATGCCGGTCAGGCCCACGAATGTTTGTGGCTTGGCGCCGCACGCAACCCCCAGACGCGTAATCTCAGCAAGTCCCCTGGTCAAAAGAGCTGCTTTTGCATTATCTCCCGCCCCTACACCGTCAATGATGCCGGCGGCAATGGCGATAATGTTCTTGCACGCCGAAGCCAGCTCAACACCCACAATGTCCGTATTGGTGTACACCCGCAGCCAGGGACAATTGAACGTGTATTGAATCCGCCGGGCCAGCCGTGCGTCGTTCGACGCAGCGCAGGCAGTTGCCGGCAAGCGTCTGGCCAGCTCATCGGCAATTGTAGGTCCACTCAAGACAGCGTATCGCGTATCGCGTATCGCGTATTGCGTATCTTGCCCCTCGCAGCCCGCACCACGCACGACGCACGACGACGCAAGAACCTCAGCTATTATCTGCGTGGGCCGCAACAGCGTGCCGTTTTCAATCCCTTTGGCCACCGAGACGATAGGTACACCGCCAGGAACACGGTCTTTCAAACGGGTCCAGACGCCCCGGATGAACTGACACGGCACAGCGGAGACGACCAAATCCACGCGCTGCATTATCTGCTCATCGTCCGGCTCAAATTCAAGCGAGGCCGGAAGCTTATAGCCGGGCAGGAATCGCTTGTTTTCTCGGTCCTTTTCTATCTCGGCCAACTGCTTGCCATCATAGCCCCACATTCTAACCCTGTGCATCGGGACTTGTTGCTCGCCGTCCGCTTCAGTCTTTTCACACAGCAGCATAGCCAAAACGGTGCCCATGCCCCCATCGCCGATAATGGAAACATTCTCGTAGCGCGTGGCTCTTCGCTCGTGACTCGCGGTTTGTGATTTGCCTGCTTTATGTTCCATGGCACGCGCATTAAAACGCCGGCTCGCAACAATGTCAATCCTTGTGTCGCCCATCACCGCAAGCAGCGTAAGGCAATGCGCGGCAATCTCCTTTAGCTATGTGTTTACCGGACGAGCCGGACAGCGGGATTTTGCTCGAAATCCCACTCAAGGAACCAGCCGAAATCGCCGATAAAAAACAGGGCGGCTCAGAAATGGACAAGCTGATTAATACAAAACGAACGACAAAATCCAAGCCAGTAATACACAATGCGCCCGATTCCCACAAATGGGCGACCAAAATGGAAATCCACCGCCTCATGTCGGGCAAGCCCGACCTAAAAATAAAGGCAGCTTCAAAACCCACTTCGTAGCACACACAGAGTACTTCGCACAAAACCAAGCGGCAACCCACCCGATACCATACGTGTCCGATATCTTCCGCTGCAAACACCGGAGTTTATTCGCCCCGCTGAAAGTCCGCCGCAGGCGGGCCGGAAGAAGGGTGCGAAGAAATATCGCGGAGAGCTTGCCGATTTGAATTTGCTTTGGGCAAAGCTACCTCGAAAGAGTTTCTAGACAATAATAGTGTCATTGCGAACGAAGTGAAGCAATCTCGTCTCTATAGCCGATTGAGATTGCCACGGCCTTTCAGGCCTCGCAATGACGGTCGCGCCAATAAGCCAATCAGTGAATATCTAAGGACTTTCTGATGGTGGCTTAGGTTGGCTTTAGCGATAAGAAAAGGGTCAGCGACGGGAGTTCCCATCAATCTCTCCTTTTTTCTAATTAACGCCTGAAAGTGACGGACGGAAAATATCCTGCCCACGAATTTCATCTCTTCGACGGTCGGTTGAACAAAAACCTCTCGGTTCGTTTTGGCCCATCCTGCCAGTCTTGTCTCACGCTCGCGTCGTATGATTTCGTTGTAAACCTCACGCACGGACACGATTCTTCCAGCGAGAATCAACTTATCGAATTTTTCCCAAAGCGAAGGAAACCTATCCCGATAGAAATTATCGAATATTACACTCAGGGTATTGGTGTCGAAGACGTATACCATTCAGTTTTACCTTTTCCCAAGAAAGGCTGTTTCCAACCCTGGAATACTAGCCGTCTTTACACCTAAATATTCCGCCAACTGGTCCACTGCAAATCTCTTTCGGTAGTAGCTCTTGAATACTAGATCTAAGTAGCCGTCCCCAAGATAAGTAGCAACGTTGCTGTAGTAATTTCCTCCCGTTCGTTCCCCAGCCTTTTCTCGGGCTTCTTTTGTCCAACGGGCGCTCTTTTCTTCGTAATACGCCTGATCGACCAACCCTCTGTCGAGGCATTTTCTCAGTATGACTTCTCTGCTGACCTTGTATCGCCTTGCAAGCTTCTCTATACCTTCCTCATTGACTCGCACACCCGAAATCACCTTATTGAACTCCTTGCGCGGCAGAAGGAACTCTCCCGCGAAGCGGTTACACAGGACTTCTATTCTTCTATTGTCTCCGCGTATCCGTCTGACGAACGCATCATTCTGCTTGTCAACTCCACCTGTTTTGAAGAGTAGGTGCGTTAGTTCGTGGAAGAGAGTGAAGATCTGGCGTGTCTTAGGCATGCTGTTGTTTATGTATATTACGGGGAACTCCGGATCATAAATGCAGAACCCGGAAATGTCATCATCCCTCAAAGCATCCTTGAAGACAAAAATCCCTTTATCTTCTACCGCACTACGCCATCTCTCCAGAGCCACCTCTGTAGTCGGCCAGCGGACTTGTGTCGCAATAGCGACGTCCAGGTATTTCCTCACGCTCCCGGCCATTGCTACAACATCGCCGCGCGGCTGAAACCTTATATCCCTAAATATTTTGCTGGCAGCAGGGTTCTCACCATCAGTCAACTCCTCCAAGTTGATCTGCATGGCTTGCCCTCGCCTGAAGACTCGGAGGAATCTCGGCCCTAGTTCCTCTACTTCGCTTTCAGGTAGAGTTCTGAAGGATTTTTTCGGGGTCACTTCCTCAGGCGGTTGAGGAAAGAAGAAGATCGCGACCGGGCGCTTGTATACCGTGTAAGCCAACGTCTCCAACTGAACATAAGTCGGCGAGCTGTCCCCTTTTTCCCACGCCTCTATAGCCTCTGGAGATTTCTTCATCTGCAGGGCAACATCTTCTATGAGTAGATTCGCACTTTCCCTTGCCCATGTCAGGACTGAAGGATTTATGGGAAGCTTCTCTTTCATGTTTTGAGCCTTGCGATTTCGGGTAGTCTATTTACTCAGGTTCCATTATAGCAACGAACGCCACGAGTTCGAAAAAGAAATCCCCCGCAATTGCCGTCAAGGGGTTTTCGTATCTCGTATCGCGTCAAGTGTAGCTCGCCTGGCCTACGGCTTGTGCAGCGTTGATCCATCCTAAAGATTGTTCGGCAGAGCTCCGAATGATGTCTGTGGCTGATTTTTCGCCATACGCAATACGACATACGCAATACGAAAATCTATCAGCTTTGGATGATTTCGAGCTGGTCGGGGCGGAGGCTTTGCAGCGCGGGCAGTTGGTTCTGGCCGAGACGGGCGTCAATCAACACAAAGCCGTTTAAGTATCGCTCATTCAGAATCTGTCCGTGTGCCCGCAGGAAGCTCTGGACTTTGCCGTTTGACTGGCTGCTGTTGACGCGCAGCAAAAGGTCCGTACCTCTGTACTTGTCCGCAACTTCTTCTGCGAGCCGCTCCAAGCCGAAACCGGTCTTGGCAGATATGGTGACCGCATCCGGAAACAAGGTCTGTACCATCTCCAGTTGACTGATGCTCTTTAGACTGTCAACTTTGTTGAGCACCTTAAGAATCGGCGTATCTGCGCAGCCGATTTCATCTAAAACAGAGTTTACAGACTCAATTTGGCCCAAGGCATCCGAATTCGAGACGTCGATGACGTGCAAAAGCAGATCGGCGTTGAGTGCCTCTTCCAGTGTCGCCTTGAAAGAGGCAACCAATTGATGCGGCAGGTTCCTGACAAAGCCCACCGTGTCACTGATAAGCACCTCCGCGCCCCTGGCGGGAGACCATTTTCTGGTCCGCGTGTCCAGAGTTGCGAACAGTCTGTCCTCGACGAAAACCCCTGCATCGGTCAGGGCATTGAGCAGCGTGCTCTTGCCCGCATTGGTGTAGCCGACCAGGCAGATTTTGAACAAGCCTTTTCGGCCCTTGATCTCACGAATTCTGCGCTTGTCGATGCTCGTCAACTCGCGTTTGAGCTCCGTGATTCGCTTGTTGACCAATCGCCGGTCGATCTCCAACTGCTGCTCACCCGGCCCTCTGGTGCCGATTCCACCGACACTGCCCGCAGCGGTTGCCCCGCCGGCGCCGGCGAGCGTGTCCAGGTGCGACCACATCCGGGTCAGCCGGGGATACGTATATTCTAACTGTGCCAGCTCGACCTGGAACTTGGCCTGCTTGGTCTTTGCGCGGGTGGCAAAAATATCCAGAATCAGCTCGCTTCGGTCCAGGACCTTGATTTTTATGATTTCTTCCAATTCCCGGATTTGGGCCGGCGAGAGGTCGTTATCAAAGATCACCACGTCCGCCTTGAACCGCCTGGCACGCTCGCGAAGCCGGTCGGCTTTGCCTTTGCCGACATACGTAGATGGGTTGATCGTGCGGATTTTTTGTGGGAATCTATCTACAACTACGGCCCCGGCGCTTTCAGCCAGGGCGGTCAACTCCGTTAAATCATCTCCATCGCCTTGGCCCCGCAGGACAGCCGCTACCAGTATGGCTCGCTCTTTTCGGACTCTTAAAGTCTGCCTGAACTTCTCCAATTAGCGTACACCTCCAGCTTTTGTACAGGCATTTTACCATATTTGTTCATTTTACGCAACAGACACAACCATTTACAAAACCGTGCTATCTGAGGCCGATAGCCCGATAATCACGGCCAGGGACGCTCTTTTCGCAACAAAGACCAGCCACGATTTTTTTCGCTTGAAAAAGCATGGGCTATGCCTTAGATTAAGTAAGCATTGGTTCCTGACGAATTAAGATGGTAACGTTGAACATAGAATTGCTGCCGATCTGTTAATCTTGTAAGGAGTTGTTGTGTGCTGAAAGTCAAAGCGCGTTCAGGCGAATCCGTTCAGCAAATGATAAGGCGATTCAAGAAGCTGTGTGAAAAAGAAGGCTTAATTCGGGACATGAAGCGCACCGCTTACTACGAAAAGCCCTCGGAAAGAAATCGCCGACGGATACGTAAAGCCCAGCGAAGTGTCCGAAGATAATATACACGCCCCCACACACTACCCATAAGTGCATCGGTCTGAGCAGATAGCCTCGCATGATGCTACCATTTCGCGCTCGCTTAATCCGCCGCCCAGCAAGGCCTTGTGGACAGAGAACCTGCGCTGTCAGACTACCTGGGCTTCCAGATTGAACAACTGGCAGAACTCAACAAGGTGCTGCTTGTAGTCGCCATAGAAAAATACCTGGTGGAAGCCGGGGAAGCTAAGCACCGGCTGATCTCCATCGAATTTCACTCGTACCGAGACCACACAGCCGCCGGAGGGCGGCACACTCACGTTGTCCAGCACCGTGCCGGCCGAGATAAGCAGCTTCGTTTTGCGGCCCTGTTCGGCGTTACCGGGCAGCACATCGACGCTGGTGACCCGCTGGCCCTGCCGCCAGATAGTCCGGGCCGTGGCATCCCGCAAAGCATGATGGTGCATCAACACAAACGGTTCCGACCGTTGGTCGAAGCCGTTCAACCGTATCGGACACGAACAGTGCGCTCCGATGATGGCGTCGTTTGAAGTGTCGGCTACCGGGTCCTGCTGAAAGCCGGGACGGTCAAACAAGAATTGAACCACGGTGTGCGAAGCAACTGCACCTAAATCAGCTTCGCACGCCGCCGGAATGCCTTCATCGTTCAGCCGGGACCAGGCCAGGCACGGAAGGCTTTCCTTGGAGGCCCGTAATGCACCGAGGCAGTCCATCGTAATGGCATCGGCCGCCTCGCGCTCGATGATCTTGCGAGCGGTGAAGTACCCTCTAGCGCCGTTGAGAACATCCTTGCGTGTCGCGCCGACGCGTCGGCGTGCGTGGAACATGTACCAGTCCGCTACGGCGGACACTTCATCGCTGACCGGCGTATTGTGGTAGTCGTCCAGATACGTCTGGGCCGGCACGTACTGAAGCGAAATTCCCAGGTCCGCCATTGTCGATTCCGACCGCTTATTACCCTTGAGCACAACACAACGCGTGCGATGCAACTTCGCACCGGCGACGAGCATCTTTAAGCCGTACTTCGCCTGGCTAAAATCATCGGTGGAATAGATGATGCAGCCCGGCCTATCCGCCAGATGTATCGTGTTCGTGGTGAACGATGTGCCAACGGGCGAAAAGACCACCAACGGGATGCCGCTATCCGCCGCCTTGCGAACGGTGGGCCAGGTATGCTGTTGCCGGTCCAGCAGCAGAAGCATCAGTCCGTCAACCTTGGCGGCTTTTGCCTCGGCCAGCCAAGCATCGGCTTCTTCGCCGCTGTAGATCGGGTCCGGGCGCAGATTGAGCTGCACGCCGAACTCATTGACGGCCTGCGTCAACTCCTGGGTATATTTGCGCCGCGCCGCCTTACCATCGTAGACCGCGCCCGGCCACCACATGCCGTAGTCTTCCTTTCTCCGCACGAAGGCTGCGTTCACGAACGGCCTGCACTTAGAGGCCGGCCCGCGCGGCCGCGCCGGCGTGACCGTCGAGGCGTGCAACTGAGAACCGCAGCCGGCCAAAAGCGATGAGCCGGCGAGTAATGTTGCCGAGCCGCGCAGAAACTCGCGGCGGTTGCACGTATGATGAGCATCGCACGATAGAGGGCATCTTCGGGGATTCATGATCATCTCCTACAAAGACCTTTCCGTGATTGGTGCGCCCGCCGCCTGCTTTTGCGGGCGCTACGCGGAATATAATACGCAGTGTGTAGGAAGATTTCAAGAACTTACGTGAACGAAGCGCCTTGCGATTGCCGACTAATCTCGCTTGGATGCCTCATTCTGCGACTCAAATATCGGCCAGAGGACCATATCGCCGCGTTCTTTGGTGCCCTGCCAAACGTTGTCAAATACTTCTCCCCCATCATCTCTGAAATTGCGGCCAAAGCCATAGAGAATAAAACTATCACCTTGTCTCTTGTAGACGAATGGCTCGTCACTGTATGGGTCAATGGGCAATTTCTCCAGGTAGCCGGCAGTGATGAGGCGGTTGAGATTCTCGGGGTAACGTCCCGTGTCCTGATAATATCGCAGTATGGCAATTATTGTTACGACAGCCTCAACACTTGCCCTCAGCGTATACGTCTGCAGAAATATCCTCTCGAGACTTGACGCGCCAATCTCAAGTAGGACGTTGCCGCGGACAATCCGCATCGACTGCTCTTTGATATCCGTCTGTTCTGCATGAAGCTGGGCCGGTGTCTTGGCCGCCACATTCTGCCAGTAATCGAAAAATTGCTCTGCCGCCTTGCGAGTCTCCTGCTTGTCCGGATGCAAGAACAGCATGTATGCCCATCTCTTGAGAAAGACACCCACTCCGTAGAAAGCACCTCCCGGCTCGCAAAACTCGTAGCGGATAGCTAAGAACACTTGGTCCAGCCAATCCCCATTTCGGTATCTAGAGCTGTTGTTACTGTCTGTGCCTTCTTGTTTTGTCCAAATCACCATTACTTCAGGAGCTAACTGTTGAATACGTTCGGGTATGATGTGACCACTGCCGGGCCCACCGGTAAAAGCTCTCTGTATCTCATCGTACACACACAGCCTTTCTGCTTTCAGACTCATGGTGAAGTCCTCATGGGCAATCATTCGCTCGAGGTCACTTTGCAAGGCGGCAAGGGTTGATGATTCAATTGTCTGCTCCCAGAGAATCTCGCGCAGCGTACGTGTAGCTAAAGCCTCGAGCGCTATGCCCACGAGCTGCTCGATTAGTGTTTTGTCTGCTCTGAGATGCTGGCCGAGGCGGTAGGAGGATTCCACGTCGCGAAAAGCATCCTCGTATCGGCTCTGTTCCACACTTCGCCAAATCCGCCAACGCAAGGCAAAGGCCAATTTTCTAAAATACGAAAGGTCAGGAACCAAGACGGCCATCATCTCCACAGTGCCGCCGTCGGTCTTGTACTGTCGCCAATAGTACGGCTTCTGCGCGCCCTCAGCGATCAATTCAAAAATCTGCTGGTTATCACTTAGCCATTGCTCCACGAGTTGCCGCTCCGCCAACGTCGCCTCATGATACTTTTCGTACAAGGCCCTGGAGACGTCATCGGGCATGTCTTTTACCACTCGGATCGCCTTGTCATAAAATGGTGCTGCGTTCAGACTTTCATTAGCAGCGGGGCGAACGACACGGTTGAGTTGGGCAAGATAATTCGTGCTAATCACAGGCTCGCCGCTCACGAACCACACCGTATATAGACAGAACAGAATGATCAGCACAACCACTGTCTGAAGCCCGCGGACAATCGCCTTTTTCCACAAGGGCCTGCAGCGTTTCTTTGCTCGGCGCAGTAAAGCACCGAGCAGCTTCGCATCACCGAAATCGGCTATTATTTGCTGCGCTTTCTGCTCTCTTTCCTCATCGGTCTTGCAGTCTTTAAGCCCGTCTTCAAAGTGCGCAGCCAATTCCGTCTGGACATCCCACCGGACCTTCCTGCGATAGCGCATTTGCCGAATTACCAGCCGTATAAATGCAGCGGCACGGGCGGGAAGATTCTGCAAATCGGTATGTGGTAATTTCTTTGCCATGAGAACCTCGCATTTCGCACAAATTCGAATGTCGAATATCGAAATCCGAAACAACGTCAAAATTCAAATACCAAATGCTCAAAACATACTTGCCGATGTTGGTAAATTTTGCATTCTGGTCATTTGTATCTGTTTCGTATTTCGTGCTTCGGTTTTCGGATTTGTTTTTTATCTATCCGCTACATTCGTTAAACGGTAGACAGTGCCCCGCCGAAGACCAGATTCAACCCGGCCGTCAGCTCCTTTAGCTGTGCCTTCTGCTTGGCGAGCTCGCCCTGGCCTTTGCTGGTGATGGAGTAGTATCGCCTTTGTCGGCCCGAATCCGCGGTCTGCCATTGGCCCTTGATGAGCTTCTTGGCTTCCAGATTGTACAGCAGCGGATAAAGCGTTCCTTTACCCAGCGTAAGAATATCTTCGCTTCGCTGCTGAATGGCCTGGCTCAGCTCGTAGCCGTACATCGTGCCGCGGGACAGAATCTCCAGGACCACTACCGG
>Ga0180434_10002247_pt1 | contig 26245 bp, 9 predicted proteins | sample SS_ome_7_FD_132453 | JGI IMG/M metagenome (GOLD analysis project Ga0180434, IMG submission 132453) | Hypersaline lake sediment archaeal communities from the Salton Sea, California, USA - SS_1_D_2 metaG | ecosystem: Environmental > Aquatic > Non-marine Saline and Alkaline > Hypersaline > Sediment... | reverse complement strand
GTCATCGTACCTCCAAGATGTCGAGATAACCAAAGTATGCCGCAAGTTTCTTCAATTGGCAAGGTACTGTCAGTGTATGTTGATCGGCGTTTGGGTTCGAGGCCCATTATGTCGGGTAGTAAATCCTGAGTGTGGTTGAATCGCGTGAAGGGAGTAAACAACCGGGCCTGTTCCTCTGGCGTGAGACCCGATCCATTGTCGCGTATCCAGAAGCGCACCATGCCGTCTGGTTGGACGGTCGCGCCCAGCTCTACGTGGGGCGGTTGCCCGCCGTATTTGACGGCATTACTGAGGTAGTTGACCCACACCTCTTCGACCCACGGCCCGTAGCCCCAGGAAATGGGCCAGGCGTCGGGTACGTCGATCTCGGCCTGGTGTTCCTCAATCGTGTGGGTCAATCGCCTCTGGGCTTCGGCTACGATGCTCGCCATATCCAGAGGTGCTATATTTACTTCCTTCTTGCGCACTCCAGCCAGTAGCAACAGCTCGTCAATGATACTGTTCATCTTGCGCCCGTTCTGGGCGATGACGTGCAGGTATTCTTGTAGCCTCTCCCGGGGCATGGTGATGCAATCCTCCTCCAACACGTCGGCAAAGCCGACGATGAGGCCGATCGGGTTTTTGAGGTCGTGAGCCACGGTGTGAGCAAAGGCGTCCAGTTCCTCGTTACGTTTTTCCAGTTCATCGGTGTATTGGCGCAGCGCCTCCTCTGCCTGCTTGCGCTCGGTGATGTCAATAATGGCTGCTAAAACCGCTGGCTTGCCATCCCAAAGTATTGTAGTCACCAGCAGTTGTAAAGTGACAATGGAACCATCTTTGCAAATGGCATCGTATTCATACTGAACAGGCGCAGGCTCTCCTTTGACACGGGTGGCGTGATAGTTCAGCAGTCGCTCTTGATCATAGGATGCGATCAATGGCAATACCGAATCCAAGTTCAGGATTTCATCGGGCGAATCATAGCCTAGAATGCGTGCATAAGCCGGGTTGACAAAGAGAGGTTGGGTGTCACGATGCACTAAAATACCCTCCACAGAGCCTTCGATCACGGCCCGGAAGCGCTCTTCGCTTTCCCGCAGCGTCTCTTCCGCTTTCTTCCGCTCGGTGATGTCGCGGGCGATGCTGAGCATCGCGGGATTGCCGGCGTATTCGATCACCCGGCTACTCAGTTCAACAGGGATCACAGCGCCATCCCGCCGCACGTGCTCCGTCTCAAAGAATACGTGGCCCTGGCGACGCAACTTCTCAAGCCGTGCCGGCACCAGAGCGGCGTACTCTGGCGAATCTATGTCCACTGGCGTCATCTGTAAAAGCTCTTCTCGGCTGTATCCCAGACGTTCACAGGCAACCTGGTTTATCTCCAGGAAGTGACCCTCCAGGTCGTGAATAAAGATCGCATCCCCGGCGTTTTCAAACAGGGTTCTGTAGCGGCTCTCCGACTCTTGCAGCGCCTCTTCCGCCCGCTTGCGCTCGGTGATATCGCGGCACAGGCCCTGGAATCCGATCGGCTCACCGGCGCGATTGCGATCCAGAGATACCGAGACTTCGATAAACCTTTTGGTTCCGTCTTTTCGGATCAACTCCCAGTCAAATGTTTTAGCCGGCTCTCCCGTTTGGTAGACGGTGTTAAAGGTTCGATAGACTTTTTGGGCGGTTTCTTCATCCATGTACTGTCGGTTGTTCATGCCCATCAATTCGTCTTTGGGGTAGCCAAGGATCTTGCACAGGGCGTCGTTGAAAAAGGTCAGGTTGCCCGCAATGTCCACCTTGTAATAGCCATCCTCGATGTTTTCGAGGATCGTCCGATACTTTTCCTCGCTCTCCCGCAGCGCTTCTTCCGCCCTTCTGCGCTTGGTGATGTCCCAGGCTATCCCCGCAAATCGAACCGGTCTACCTTGTTCATCCCGTTGTACTTTGCCACGGGTTTGAAGCCAACGGATGTTACCATCTTGGTGACGGATACGGTATTCGATCTCGTATACATCGGACCGGCCTTCCAGGTGATCTTGTGCTCTCTCTCGCATCACCGCCAGGTCTTCCGGAAGGACATGGCTCTCCCAGGCTGCCACCTGGTTGGGAAGTTCGTCTTCCTCATAGCCGATAAAACTTTTCAAACGGGGCGAAAGGTACACCTCTTCCGGTAACGTCTGTGAAGCGTCATCGGGATCGAGGGCGTAATACCACTCGCCGCCATTTGAACCCGCGATGGCCAGCTCGAGCCGCATCTCGCTCTCGCGGAGGGCGTCCTCCACTCGTCTGCGCTCGATGATTTCCCCTTGCAATTCGGCGGTCCGCGCCTCCACTCGCTTTTCCACCTCAGCATACGCCCTTTTCAGTGCCTCTTCCGCCTGCTTGCGCTGAGTGATGTCGCGGGCGATCACCGTGAAGAAGACGCCCACCTTGCCCCCCCAGGTCGCGAGGGACACCTCCAGGGGAAGCTCGCTGCCACCCTTTCTGATTCCAACCGCCTCGATGGTTCTTCCGATCAGCTCCGACGTTCCTGTCGCGATCACTTGCTGCATCGCTGTCTGGAACATTTTGGCAGATTGGGGGGCCATGATCGAGTCCAGGATCTCGCCCTGAGTCTCGCCGACCGAGTAGCCAAAGATGGTTTTGGCCGCCTCGTTCCAAAAAAAGATTTTTTCGTCGCTATCAAAGATGATGATGGCGTCGCTGGCCGTCTCTGCAATGGAGCGGAAACGATCTTCGCTCTCCAGTAATGCATCCTCTATCTGACTGCATCTGGCTTGGGATGCTTCTAATGCAGCGATCCGCTGGCTCAATTCTGCCAATTCATCGAGGAGTTGGTCTCTGGTCTTTGCCATAATTTTCCTCAAAAAGACTCGCGCCGATGAGTGTTTTCAGTGTATCATCACTCGGATCAATAGTCAACCCCCTATTTGTCCTAAATGAAAAGCGGCCGGTCATCTCGACCGGCGGCTTTTCTACTCAAAGGTTCGCTCTCTGGATCCTTGTATTTTGTAATCACGATGCTGGCAGAGTAAACCAGAACGTACTACCCACATCTGTTTTACTTTCTACTCCCACTTGCCCCTTCAACTTTTCTACGATGCGTCGCACGATGGACAGCCCCAGTCCATGTCCTTTCCCTTCGGCGCGAACCTGGTCGAGTTGCGTAAACGGAGTGAACAACCGACTTTGCTCTTCTACCGTGAGACCCGGGCCGTTGTCTTGTATCCAGAAGCGCACCATGCCGTCCGGTTGCGCCGTCGCGCCCAACTCCACACGGGGAGGCCGCCCGCCATACTTGAGTGTGTTACTGAGATAGTTGACCCACACCTCTTCGACCCATGGAGCATAACCCAGCACCTCTGGCCACGCGGATGCGTCCGGTAAAATGATCTCGGCTTGGTATTCCTCGATCAGGTGAGCTAACCTTTCCTGGGCTTCGACCACGATGCGGACCATATCCAGCGATGTCATGCTCACCTCCATCTGGCGTACTCCGGCCAGCAACAGTAATTCGTCAATGATGTTGTTTACCTTGTGTCCGTTTCGTGCAATGGTGCCCAGGTACTCTTGTAGCCTCTCACGTGGCATTGTGAAGCAATCCTGTTCCAATACATTGGCAAAGCCCACAATGAGACCTACTGGGTTTTTGAGGTCGTGGGCCACGGTGTGGGCAAAGGCATCCAGTTCCTCGTTGCGCGCTTCCAACTCGGCGGCGTGTTGATGAAGCGCCTCGATGAGCCGGGCGTTTTCAATAGCGATGGCAGCCGAAGCAGCCAGCGACTCAACCAATGTGAGATCGGTGGAGCGGAAGCGATCCACCTCTGTATCCATTACTTGAAGCACGCCGATCACATTCTGTTTGATCCGCAACGGGACGCTAAGAATGGCGCGCATCTCGATCCCAGTTTGTTGATCTACGTTCTTAAAGTGGCGTGCGTCGGTCCTTGTGTCCGAAACGATCAGACTCTCGCCGCTGCGGGCCACCCAACCGCCAAGCCCCTCTCCTATCATCAACCGCCAGCCGCGCACGATCTCACTTTGAGGACCAATGGCCTGCTGGCAAACCAGCTCGTCGGTCTCGGGGTAGACCAACCAGATCGAGCAGGCGGTCACATTCAGCAGGCGGCGCACCTCTTCCAGGACGGTGACGAACACCAGGTCCAGATCGAGTGTGCCAGCGAACGTCTGGCCGATCTGGTTGAGCAGCGCCAACTCGCGGTTTCGTCGCTCCAGCGTCTCTTCCGCCTGCTTGCGTTCGGTGATATCCTGCACCATGCCGACGGAGCGGACGATCTGACCCGAGGCGTCCTTCACGTGCCTGCACTTTTCGTGGACGACGCGAACCTCGCCACTGTCCCGGTGGAGGATGCGGTGCTCGATCTCGTAAACGTCGCGTCCCTCGCGCAGCGACCTGGAATAGGCGGCGTCCACAGCGGCACGGTCATCCGGGTGGACGGCTTTGAGAAAAGCCTCGTAAGTGGCTTCAAATTCCTGAGGACGCATCCCGAATATGCGGTATACTTCGTCTGACCAGGTCAGCCGATTGGCGATGAGGTCCAGTTTCCAACTGCCGATGTGTCCAATCGCCTGGGATTCGTTGAGCAATACCACGCTCTCGCGCAGTGCTTCCTCCGCCCGCTTGCGCTCGGTGATATCAGCCAGTGCGCCACGTACTCCAACGATACGACCTTTTTCAAAGACCGGCTGACTGGAGGTATGCATCCAACGAACCTTGCCAGACTTGGTCACGGCCCGGTATTCACTGGTTGCAGTTTGGCCAGAAAGGATATTTTGATAACTCTCTCCAAGACGGACCAGGTCCTCTGGATGAACGAACTCTTCAAGATGATGCCCGATCACTTCGGATGGACTGTATTCGATAAAGGATTCTACAGCAGGGCTGATGTAGGTGATCACACCCTCTGCATCAACCGTGTAAATGACGTCACTGATGTTCTCCACCAGGTCGCGGTACTTTTCCTCGCTTTCCCGGAGCGCTTCCTCCACTTGTTTACGCTCGGTGACGTCCCAGTCTATCCCTGCAAATCGGATCGGTCTACCTTGCTCATCCCGCTGTACTTTGCCGCGGGTCTGAAGCCAGCGGATGGAACCATCCTTGTGGCGGATACGATATTCGACCTCATACACGTCTGTCCGGCCCTCTCGATGGTCTCGAGATCGCTCCCGCATTACGGGCAGGTCTTTGGGGTGGACGCGGTTCTCCCAGGCTGTCACCGAGTTGGGGAACTCGTCGTCCTCGTAGCCGATAAAGCTCTTCAAACGGGGCGAAATATAGACCTCTTCCGGCAACGTACGCAAAGCATCGTCAGGATCGAGCACATAATACCACTCGCCGCCGTTGGAACCCGCGATAGCAAGCTCAAGCCGCCCCTCACTCTCGCGCAGGGCATCCTCTACCCGCTTGCGGTCGACAATCTCCTGCTGTGCCTGCCTGTACAACCGCGCGTTGTGGATGGCGATGGCCGCCTGGGTGGCGAACAAGCGCAACAACTCGGCGTCGTCCTCAGAAAAGCTGTTGGGGACATCCACTGCGACGTTCAACACCCCCAGGAACTCCTCGCCCCAACGTATGGGCACCCCCACCACAGATACATCCGCAATGTCTTCCCAGACGGCTGCTCGCCCCTCCCATTCGCCATAGTTTCCCACGATGAGCGGCTTGCCGGTCTCCAAGACCTTGCCAGAAAGCCCTTCGCCGAGGCGAAGGCTGATCCCGGTTGGTATGGGATGGACACTGACGGACACGATCCACTCCAGTATATCCTGTTCTGGCCGGTAGAGATAGAGGCCACCGGAAGTGGCTTCCAACAACTCGGCCGCCCGCGAGACGATGGAATGGAGCAGGGTGTCCAGGTCCAACTGTGCCGTGAGTTCCAACCCCACTTCGCGCAATGCTTCCAACTGCGTCGCATGCTCTTGCAGTGCCTTTTCCACTCGCTTGCGCTCGGCGATTTCCTTCTGTAACTTGGCGGTTCGTTCCTCCACCCGCTCTTCCACCTCTGCATATGCTTCTTTTAGTGCTTTCTCTGCTTGCTTGCGCTCGGTGATGTCGCGGGCAATGATCGTAAAATAAGCCTCGTCCTTTGCTTTCCAGGAAGCCAGCGAAAGCTCTACAGGAAGTTCGCTGCCATCCTTTCTAATTCCATTTACCTCGATCGTTTTTCCGATCAGATCCGATTTTCCTGTCGCGATCATTTCCTGCATGGCTGCCTGAAACATTTGCGAGGATTGGCGAGCCATGATCGAGTCCAGGATCTCACCCTGAGTCTCGCCGACCGAGTAGCCAAAGATGGTTTTCGCCGCCTCGTTCCAGAAAAAGATGTTTTCGTCGCTATCAAAGATGATAATAGCGTCGCTAGCCGTCTCTGCAATCGAGCGGAAACGATTTTCGCTTTCCAGCAGGGCATCCTCTATCTGCCTGTATCTGGCTTCGGATACTTCTAATTCGGCAATCCGCTGGCGCATCTCGGCCAGTTCACTGAGGAGTTGCTCTCTGGTCTTTTTCATGTTGACCCCCAAAAAGACTCGCGCCGATGAGTGTTTTCAGTGTATCATTACTCTGGTTAATAGTCAACCCATCGTTTATTCCAGATAAAAGCCTCCGGTCGAGATGACCGGAGGCTCCTCATTCTCTCCATTTTCGTTTATTCGTCAGGAGTTACGCAGTTCGCCGGCTGAGTAGGAGTGAAGCGACGTATCGAAGCCAAGAACGGACCTTACAAGCACCGCTCGCCCTGGTTTCGATACGCTGGCGCTACTCAACCGACGGGCTCGCTATTGACTGCCTGACTTTTGCTCATATACTCTACTCCTCCTCAATCGTGAACAACCTCCCATCTCCCCGTCCGAACACCTCCGGGAAGTAGAACTCGTTGGCGGTAGTGGGAATGACCTGATACTCGCCTGGCTGCGTGGCGCGGAAGGTGTAGGTGTACTCGTACGTGCCCGCCGGCAGATAATCGGCAAAGAGCACCACCTTGTCGTCCCGCATCTCACTGCGGCTGTACCAGCGCCACCACCAGTAGTAGAAATTGTACCAGCCCTCGTCGTCCGCCTCGCGGTATAATCCCGCTTCCTGTTCCAGCAGGCTCGTCGTCTCCAGGCTGGTGTCGATCCCCTCGGCCCCGGCCGGCAGCGGATCCTCGACGACGACATAGTACAAGTCGTGCGGCGCGATCACCGTCAACCGCACCTGCACCACGTCGCCGACGGCGACCTCGTTCACCTCCGGGCACTTGACGCCCTCGGTGCAGGCCGGGTCGGCGTAGCGGCGAGAGACGATGATGCCCCGGTTGAGTGGCTCGATCTCCTCCACCGGCAGGTAGACCTTGAGGTGAGCGGTGTAGTAGAGCCGGCCCTCGCCCGGCCCGCGTCCTATGGTCAGCCGGTTGCCCACGTCGGACAGCAACTCCGCTACGTCCACCCGCAGTTGGATCGGCTGGCCCACCGTGTCCGGCGTCACAGAGCCTTCGTCCAGCGCGTCCTCGTTGAGCCACACGCCATAGTCGTACTCGCCTTTCAGTTCCCCGGTGACGGCCATCCAGTCGGTGAAGGCGATGAGCGCCCAGGCGGTCTCTTGCGTCGTCTCCCAGATGCCATCTTTCCGGGCGATCATCAGCCAGCGCACCACGTTGGGTATCAGCGCGTTGTCAGGATCGAGCCGGGCCAGCGCGTCCAGGATGACAGCGGTCGAGCGGGTGTCGGTGTTCATCGCCCACCAGTCATAGTTGGCCTCCTCCCAGTGCGCGCCGGTGGCGCTGAGGATGGCCACGTTCTGCAAGTCGGAAAGGAGCGTCGCGATGCGGCGGTCGCCCTCGTCGATCAGCCCCAGCGTCAGCGCCAGGAAGGCCCGCCCGTAGTGGCTCAGTTTCTCACGGCGATCGAACAGGTCATCGACGGACATCGAGATGTCCGCGTATTCGCTGGCGCGACCGATCTGGCCGGCCTCTGCCATCACGTAGAGCACGAACGCCTGGCGGTTTGTCTCGCGATAAGAGCGCAGTTCGCGGGCCGTCACCAGCTTGCTCTCCAGATAACCCAGTCCACGCTCGATCACGTCCGCTCGCACCTCGAAATCAGCGTCGCGCGCCTTGACCAGCGCAAAGACGACGTAGGAGGTCAGGTACGGGTTGCTCTCCCCCTCGTACCACCAGCCCCAGCCGCCGTCTCCGTGCTGCTGCAAGTAGAGCTTGCTCAGCCCCTCCTCGACCAGCCCCGGCAGTTTCGCCTCCAGTTCGGGGTCGGAGAGGCCCAGGTCGCGCAGGGCACGGTAGGTGAGCACGTTGGGCAGGAAGCGGCTGACGGTCTGCTCGGTGCACTCGTAGGGAAAGTGCTCCAGGTAGTCCAGGCCATCCACCATACCCGCCGCCAGCGAGGGGTCGAGCCGGATGGAAAGCTCACCCCGCCGGTCGTCGTACTTGGGCGGCAGCGCCACCACCTCGGTGCGAGTGTCCTCGTCCACCAACTGCCCGCCGGTGCCGACGATCTCTGGCGCAGTGTAGCGGTGGACGAGCAGCGTGCCCTCTGGCCCGGTGGTCAGGCGCGGGCGGGCAGCGTCAGAATACTCGCCCGCGACGGCGCTGAAGGCCACGTCCACACTCGGCACGTCCTCGACCTCGACCCACCAGGTGACCTTCACCTCTTCCCCAGCAGCCACGCTGGCTCGCTGACTCGCCGACCCTTCGGCTACGGACGGGACGTCCGCGCTCAGGGCAGGCTCGCTGATTCGCACCCCCTCCGCGTGCAGCGTGACCTCGACCTCCTGCGTTGCTTCCGTGTTGTTGCTGACCAGCGCCGCCAGTTGCGCCCGGTCGCCGACGACAAAGAAACGCGGCGTCACAGGTCGCACCAGGAGCGGCTTGGTGACCAGCAGATCCATCGTCTCCTCGCCCACCTCCGTGTCGGCGGTCACGCCGACGCCGCGAAAGACCCAGGTAGTGAGGTTGTCCGGCAGTTCGATCTCGACCGTGGCGTGGCCGGTCTCGTCGGTGACGACGGTCGCGTCCCAGAAGGCAGTGTCCTCGAACTCCTCCCGCAGCTCGACGCCGGGCGGGAGCGGGGCGGCTGCTTTGCGTTCGGTCATCCCGTCGGCAGCCGGCGTTGGAGTCGCCGCCATCGCCATCGGCGCTTCCTCTACGGCCATGTCTCCTTCTCCACCTCCACCGCCTAGTCCCAAGGCTCGCACACCCGCGTCTTCCATATCCTCCAATTGCTCCTGCAACAGCCGGTTGACAGACACAACCAGGCCGCTGGCGGTCGAGACGCCCAGGCCGCGCTGCCCATAGAACGCTTCCAGGATAGCGTCTGGCGCGCGGGGTTTCAGGCTCAACACCGCCTTGTCCACCAGGTCGAGCGAGAAGGCGGCCTGCACTGGCTCGCCCTTCGCGTCGCGGGCCTCCACGTCAAAGGAGATGGCCTCGCCCGGCCCGGCTTGCTCGACGCTGGGAGCCTGCCCTGAGCTTGTCGAAGGGGTCAGGGTGATGTCCAACGTCTGCTCCACCGGCTCGACGGTCAATGGGACGTAGCCCACCTTGTGCGTCGCCGCCGGCTCCGTCGCGTCCGGCCCCTTGACGATGACGACAGAGACATAGATGTTGGGGACGTGGTCGGCGGTGATGGGCAGCCGGTAGACGGTCGAGTTGCTCTCCAGTCGCAGAATCTCCTGCTCAAGGATCCCACCTCGCTCGACCGTGATCCAGGCCCACTGCTCACCAGCGAAAGGGCTGGGGATGAGGATCTCGGCGGTCTCGCCGGGGACGTAGGATCCCTTGTCGCTGATGAGCGTGACGCGGTCGTTGTTCTCCCGCCGCCAGGATACGTACTCGCGGCCACTGACCCAGACCCAGGTAGAGGAGCGTACTGCATACTGTGTATCGCGCGATTGGACGGCGACACGGTAGGAGCCGCCCTCCTCTGGCGTGAAGGTCGCCACACCCTCGGCATTCGAGTCGGTGGTCAGCGCGCCGGTGTAGACGAGTGTGTCCACCGTCTCCCATTCCCAACGACCGCCGCCGGACTCGTTTTCGATAAAGGTGTTGACCCACTCGCGGCGGTAGACCTCTACGTCGAGGTCCTGGCCCGGCGCTCGCTCGCCCACCCAATCCACGGTGACGACGTCCACCGCCATCTCCTCGCCTGCCTGGCCCACGTACTGTTGCGAGGCCAGCCCCACGTAGAACTCGCCCTTGTGGACGACCACGTCATCGCGACCGGAGATGACCTGCCCATCCCGGCCGTAGACGGTCGCCTCGATGGTCAACTGCTGCCCACCGGTCATCACCTCGGTCGGCAGCTCGATAACCAGGCGGCCCTCGGCGTCGGTGACGCCTGCGCCGCTGAGGACAACGTCGGGGGTGGGAGGCTCTCGCCACCACCAGCACCAGCGGCAGACCCAGGGGCTATCCTCGTCCGAGAAGTCATAGCGGCCAAACTGGGCCGGCTCGAAGCGATAGGGCGTGGAGAGAACGTTCCACTCGACGCTCGCGTCGGCGACGGGGCCGCCGAAAAAGTAACGCACCTCGACGTCGGCGTAGATGGATTGCCCGGCGAGCAGTTCCTCCTGCTCCGGTGTGACGAGCACCTCGAACTCTGGCGCGCGGTAGGCGGCGACCTGAAACGTGGCTTCGAAGGGGATGTCCACGACCTTGATGGCGTATTGCCCCAGGGTCGCGCCCTCGTCCAGTTGCAACTCGCCGTGGAACGCGCCGAACTCGTCCAGCGGCAGCGTCTCCCGGTAGACGTTCTCTCCGATGGCGTCCCAGATGATGACCTCCACCGAGTCGATGTCTGGCAGGCTGTAGCGCACATCGTCCTCGGCGCGGATGACGCCTCGGAAGTAGACGGTCTGGCCGGCCCGGTAGATGGGCCGGTCGGTGTAGACGTGAGCGCGGTGCTTTTCGTACTGCCATTCCTCCTGCAACCCAAAGTCCCAGGGGGAGATGCCCGCCCTCCAGTCCCAACCGGTCCCGCCCAGTACGAACGGTTCCCGCGCTACGACGTACCAATCGTCATAGTAGACATCTTCGTCCAGGGCAAAGCGGGCCAGGCCGTCTCCGTCGGTGGTCGCCGTGCCTCGCTCCTTGCCATCGTAATCCCGGAGGGTCAGTGCGAGTCCGGCGGCGGGCCGTCCGGTCGCCAGGTCGGTCGCCCAGACCCACAGTTCATCCTGACTTTTCTTGAGCGTCAGATTGTAGCTGGAGACGACCAGCAGCTTGCGATGGCCCAAGTGATCGTAATCCACGCCTGGGGCGCGCGCGTCCAACATATAGACGCCCGGTTCTAGCTTTCCCCCGCCTTCTACCAGGTCCACAGGGGCGGACATGGTCTCGTTGAGCGGCGCTTCGACGGGGACCGACCACTCGCGAAGCGGGTTGGCGGTGGGCTGGTACTCCCACCAATCCCGCTGGGCGCGGAAGAACGAATCCAGATCCAGCCGGTAGAGGCTCAGATCGAGCCGGGTGGTGTTGAGGTAGCCGACAAAGAGGCGGGCCGTTTGATTGGCGTCGTAGGTGCCGACCATGCCGGGCACGTGGACCTGAATCCAGGGATCGAGCGCGGCAGTGCGGAAGCGTATGGTCATATCCTGTCCGGTCGTGTTGCCGTAAGGATCGGCGATGTCGGGGCCGATGCGCACCTCATAGTCGGTGGAGGGTTGCGCGCCAAAGTCGAGCACAAAGGTGTTGTCCCAGGTGTTGAAATAGGTATAGACCTGGGCCGGCGAAATGGGCGGCGTCATCTCCAGGTTTGGCATCACCGTTGCGGGATCAATCGGCGTGTTAAATATGATCTCGAAAGCAGTGTGGGGATAGGCATCCAGTTGGCCGTCGTGGGGGCGGGTGGCGACGATGCGCGGCAGGGGAACGGTGGTGAATTTCCATTCATAGTCGCCCTGCATCCCCCGACCGCCCCCGGCGCTCCGCACGCCTGCCTCCACCTGCGCCATGTAGGTCGTGTCAAAGGCCAACTGCTCGTCGGGCGTGAAAGTCACCGTATCTTCCTCGCACTCGTAGGCGCCGGCCACGCCGCGCATACCGGTGCGCAGATGGAACGACTCAACTGCCGAAGCGCAATCCACCGGCATGTTGAAGGTGACCTGGATAGCAGTGTCTACCCCTACCAGTTCGGCGTCCTCCAACGGCGAGACCCACACGACCTGGGGCGGCTGGGTCGAGAACGTCCAGACATAGTCCTCGTCCAGGACGCCGCCAGTGGTGTCGGTGAGACCTGCCGCGATGCGGGCGGTGTATTCAGTGCCGCCAGAGAGGGCCTCGTCGGGGGTAAAGGCGTAGATCGAGGTGTTGAGCCACTCACCGCTGCCCTCGATGGGCGGGTCGAAGGCGACTGGTTGGGGCAGGTCGGCGTAGGCCGGATCGCTGATCGCCGTCAATGGGACAACGGGGCGGTTAAAGATGACGGTGACGGTGCTCGCGGCCTCCACGTCCTCTGTATCGGGCGCGGGGACGACCTGAGCTACCTCCAGATAGCCGACGGTGTGAAAGCGAAAGCGGTAAGCGCCATCGAGCGCGTTCCCGTCGGATGCCTTCGCCTCCTGGCCGACGGTGACGTGATACTCGGCGTCCCGCGTGAGGTTGCGGGCCGGCTCGAAGCGCACGGTGCGCTCGTCGATCCATTTGAGGTGGCCCTCCACCTTTGGGCTGACCTGGAACGCATCCTCGACCGAGTCGTGATCCATCGCCCGGTCAAAGACCAGGACGACGCTTCCATCGGGCGGCAGTTCCTCGCCCCGCTCCGGCGTGCGCTGGATGACGACCGGGGAGACGGTTTCGGGCGGGGGAGGGGTGTAGGGAGGCGGCGTCGGCGGTGGAACAGGGGTGGGAGTACGGGTAGGAGCGGGCCAGAGTCCACATCGGCATGCCCCCAGAAACAGACTGGCCACGGTGATGAGCGCCAGTGCTTTGTAACGTCGCAATTTTATCATCCCATCATCCTCCTCAGGTTTTACAATCACGCATCATGGTTTACGCATCATTCAGTATATCACAGGACTCGGCATCGCGGTAGCGAACCTGTGACATACTCAAGACGTTCGGAGCAGGAAAAAGGTTCCAGAGCATATCCCAATCAAATCGATCAGGAAAAACTTGACAGAATAGAACATTCGTGCTAAACTATTCGTGAGTAAACCATGATTCAAGGAGTGTGGCAGCATGAGCAAGGATGGACGTGATAAAGCGTTGGAGATGGCGCTGGCAAATTTAACCAAGCGTTTTGGCGAAGGAACCGTGATGCGTCTGGGAGAGGCGACTCATCTGGAGGTGGAGGTGATCCCCACCGGCTCGCTGTCGCTCGATATGGCGCTCGGCGTGGGCGGCGTCCCTCGAGGCCGCGTCACCGAGATCTATGGTCCCGACGGCGCGGGCAAGACGACCATCGCCCAGCACATCGTCGCCGAAGCGCAAAAGCGCGGCGGTGTCGCGGCCTACGTGGATATGGAGCACGCGCTCGACCCCGCTTACGCGCGCAAGTGCGGCGTGGATGTGGACAACCTGTACATCTCTCAACCGGATACCGGCGAGCAGGCGCTCGAGATCGCCGAGACGTTCATCCGCTCCGGCGCGGTGGACATCGTCGTCGTAGACTCGGTGGCCGCGTTGGTGCCCCGCCGCGAGATCGAGGGGGAGATGGGAGATTCACACCCCGGCCTTCAGGCCCGCTTGATGAGCCAGGCGTTGCGCAAGCTGAGCGGCGCGATCCAACAGTCGAAAGCTGCCTTGATCTTTACCAACCAGTTGCGAGAAAAGATCGGGGTGATGTTCGGCAACCCGGAGACCACGTCGGGAGGACGGCACTCAAATTCTACGCCTCGGTGCGGCTGGACATCCGACGCATCAGCTCGATCAAGGAAAAGGGAGAGCTGATCGGCAGCCGCGTGCGGGTACGGGTGACGAAGAACAAGGTAGCGCCGCCGTTCCGGGTGGCCGAGTTCGACCTGATGTACGACGAAGGGATCAGCAGGTCGGGGGATCTGCTGGACATCGCGGTGGATCAGGGCGTGATGGAGAAGCGCGGTTCGTATTACTATTACGATACGGATGACTACATAGCGCAGGGGCGGGAGAACGCCAAGGAATTCCTGCGCGATAATCCCGACATTGCCGATCAAATCGAGGCTGCCTTGCGCGAAAAGTTTGGATTGGGGATCGCGTCTCTGCCTGCGGTCGACGACGAGGATGTCGAGGAGGAGGAAGCAGCAGAATCCGAGTAAACACTCTCATATCTCCAGACACAGTGATGCCTCGCTGGCCTTTTCACAGGAAGGCCAGCGAGGTTTTATTTATGTCGGTTGATTTCTTGTTGCGCACATCCCCAAAGCATGTATAATCGAGGCGCTGCTCGCGAGCAGGGTTATTTATGAACACGCCTACTCTGTGCATCCGTCTCTTTGGACCGCTTGAGCTGGCCTGGGGTGACGAACCTTGTGCCGCGCCGTCTTCCCCCAAGGCCCGCTCGTTGCTGGCCTATTTGATTCTCCACCAGGGCCGCGCCGTTCCCCGCGACCGGCTGGTGGGCATCTTTTGGCCGGAGCGATCCGACGTTCGCGCCCGCCGCGCTCTTTCCAATGCACTCTGGCAGATCCGCCGCGCCCTCGGACCCGCTGGCGATCGCCTGATTGCAGAAAGAGACTTTGTCACCTTCTCACTGCATCCTGATGACCGTCTCGATGTAGCCACGTTCGAGAAAAACGTACACGCCGCGTCGCTGCCTAAACTGAGCGAGGCCGTGGCCCTGTACCGTGTCGATTTCCTGGAAGCGTGCTACGATGACTGGGCGCTGGTGGAACGGGAACGGCTGCGAGAATTGTATTTGCGCGTGCTGGAGCAACTGACTACATTACACAAGCAGCGGGGTGATTACGAACAGGCTGTGGTCTATGCTCAACGGTTGACCGCCGCCGACCCATTGCGAGAGGCGGCTCACCGTGAGTTGATGCGCCTCTACCATTTGTTAGATCGCCCTCGAGCTGCCCTGGAGCAGTTCGCCGCGCTGCGCGATCTATTGGAGAAAGAACTGGGAATCTCCCCGGCTCCCGTCACCGTAGCTTTGCGCCAGGAGATCGCTGCTGCATTGGAGGAGGCCGGAGCTCCTCATCTCCCCATCGCGACGCCTCCGCCGCCCTTGTTGCGCGACTTGTCCCATCTGCCCTTCATCGGGCGAACGGGCGAGCGCGCCGCGTTAATAGATGGATTGCAGGCTGCTGATCAGGGGCACGGAGGTTTGGCCTTGCTCGAAGGAGATGCCGGTGTGGGCAAGACTCGTCTGATCCATGAGGTCATCGCCGACGCCAAATGGCGCGGCCTCCAGGTTGGTCTGGGCAAGGCGGATCCCCTGATCACTGCGACTCCGTACCAACTTCTACAGGATGCTCTGTCGCCTCTACTGACGCCACTGCGCATCGCACAACTGGCGGAATTGATCGAGCCAGCGCAGCTCAGCGCCATCACTCCTCTCTTCCCAGCCATAGGCGAGCATCTGTCTGACCCTTCTCCACTTGTTTCCCTCGATCCCCACGGGGAACAGCGACGGCTGTGGGAAGGGCTAGCTCAATGCATCGTTGGGTTGGCATCTGCCGCTTCCCTCCTGCTTGTTCTGGAGGACCTGCACTGGGCGGATGAGACGACGCTGGCAACATTGCCTCATCTGATTCCCTACCTCTCTGACAACCGCCTGTTTCTTATCCTCACCTACCGCACCGCCGAGGCTCGCGAGCGTGATGCCGTCTGGAAGACCCTCGAGTCCCTGGGTCAGACAACACCGCTCTTGCGGCTGTGTCTGCTTCCCTTTGAGCAGGCAGAGGCCACGACTCTGGTACAACGAGCGTTAGGCGCGAGCAAGACAGACGCCCAAGCTGTCGCTTTCGCCTGGCGATTGCAGGGTGAAACGAGAGGCAACGCGCTTTTTCTGGTAGAGACCTTGAGAGCATTGCTGGAACAAGGTTCTCTCACCCCGTCGTCCGCTGGCGGCTGGCTGTTTCCCCCCAAAGATCAGCCAGTACGTACCCCGGCCTCGGTCCATCAACTGATCAGTGGACGACTGGCGCATCTATCTCCTCCACTGCGCGCTGTACTGGAACAGGTCGCCGTGCTCGGAGACGATGTCGATTTTTCCACCCTCGTCAAAGTCAGCGAGATGGAAATGACCGCTTTGCTCCCTGTACTTGCAGAGATGGAAAGACGTGGTTTTCTCGTCGCGCCGGAGACGGAGGCTCGCTACCGGTTTGAGCACGATCGCATTCGAGAAGCCGTCTATCAAGCGATCTCGCCGGAGCATCGTTGGGCGTTGCATCAGCGAGCCGGGCTGGCGCTGGAAAGATTGCACCCTGAGCGGATCGAGTCGTTGGCCCATCACTTCAGCCAGGGAGAGCTATGGGACAAGGCTGCCGCCTACAATCGGCGTGCTGGCGACCGGGCCAGGGCCGTCTATGCTGGCGCTGAAGCGATTGATTACTACAGCCGGGCGCTGGAAGCCTGGAGACATCTGCGACCATCCGACGAGCATCTCGGTCTCGATCTGTATCAGGCCCGAGGGGAGATTTGTCAGGAAACTGGTCGGTTCGACCCGGCGGAAGCGGACTTTCGGGCAGCCTATGCGCTTGCGGAAAAAGTGGGTGATCGAATCGGTCAGGCTCGCGCGCTCAATCATCTGAGCTATCTTCAGTTCCAGCGAGGTGACTTTGGCGGCGCAGTGGCGATTGCCCAACAAGCTTTGGGCCTGGCAGCGACGGATGGCCTCCAATTGGAGATCGCCACCGGGTTTTTCAATCAGGCCAACGCGCTCCGCAACCAGGGCCACTATCAACAGGCCATTGACCTGTATAAACAGGCGGCGACTATCTTTGAGCAACTGGACGAGCAGGCGCGCCTTGCCGATTGTCTCAATCGCATGGGGGCCAGCTTCTACCACGTCGGCGATTTTGCCAGAGCTTACTCTCTCTTGGAACAGTCCCTGGTTATCCGCCGCCGGATAGATGACAAGGCCGGTATCTCCTATTCTCTCATCAATCTGGCTATGCTTTATTATTATTTAGGACGATTTGATCGCATGAGAGAGGCTGCACAAGAAGCATTAGAGATCGCCAACATCATTGATGATCCTTATGGAAAGGATGCTGCTTTACACGATCTGGGATTGGCGGCTCTGGAACGTGGCGCTCCAACCAAAGCCATTCCTTCCTTTCAACGCGCCCTGGAAATCGCCCGGAAAATTGGCGACCGGGCCTTGGAACCCGAAACGTTGGCCGAATTAGGAAGAGCCTACTATCACCTGGGTAACCTGGATCGAGCCAGGGAGACACTGAAACAAGCATTGGATGTGGCATCTGTCAGCGTGGAGCAAAATTATGTCCCGATCATCCACGCCTACTCGGCCCTCGTGTTTCTGGATGTGGATCAGAGCGCTTTGGAACATGCTCGCGCGGGATTCCAAGAAGCTGAAGAGAAAAAAGATCTCTGGTCGCTAGGTGTAACCCACCGGGCAATGGGCCAGGTCGCCATCCATCTTGGCAGTGAGGGGACCGCTGAAAAACCGACCGTTCACTTTGAGAAAAGTATTCACATTCTGCGGGAACTTGGCGCCGAGGCCGAGCTAGGTCGCAGCTTGGCCGCCTATGGACTCTATCTGAGACGTTCATCCGACCCTGACGAGGTCCAACGCGGTGCAGCAATGGTAGACGAGGCACGGACGTTATTCCAGCGGTTGGAAATGGCGTGGGATCTGGCGCAACTCGAAACGGAAACGAGCGCCCAGTCGCAGCTCGACCAGATCGATGTCCAACTTCCTCACGTTGACGCGCCCACTGGCCGCCCCCTGCGCGCCGAGGAGATGGTCGAGGTCACCTGGACGCTGGCGACGCCCGATGACGACGCCATTTCCGGCAAGGTCGCCCGCCGCCGCCAGCGCATCTTGCGCTTGTTGCAGGAAGCTGCCCGACAGTCTGCCGCTCCCACCGTGGCGGACCTGGCCGATGCCCTCAACGTCAGCGAGCGCACCATCAAGCGCGATCTGGCCGCCCTGCGCGGGGCAGGCCACGCTGTCCCCACCCGGGGCGCTCATATCTGAAACAAACCTCCTGTCTCTTCACAAAACGGCCCCAAGGTTCCCCCAACTCTGCTCTCCTGTAAGACAGTTTCAAGACACCCCTGTGGTAAAAAGTGGTCATTGTGACCAAGAAACAACGTCGTAGCAATTCGTTTGTCCTGCGCGTATGGTGGGAGGAAGGTACGCAACCCGATCAATGGCGCGGCTGGGTGCAGCACGCCGCCACAGGCGCGACGCGCTATTTTCGCCAGGTGGCAGACTTGTTGGCTTTCATCGAAGCACGTACTGGCCCACTAACGCAAGACCAAGATGCGGAATCGGAGAAGGGAGAAGAAGTGGTATGAAGTAAGCAAGCGACATTCGTGGATTCGTGAATTTGTAAAATCACACTTTGAAGGAGAAACTGAAAATGAAAAATAGTAACCGTAATACTGTGTTCAATCTGTTGATAGCTCTAGGGTTGATCTTACTACTGGGCGGCGGCATTTTGATGGCCCGCCAGACCCAGGCGCAGGGAGCAGGCCCCCTTGGACCATCCAGCCCTCAGGATAGTGTGGGCACGGCCTTCACCTACCAGGGGCGACTGCTTAGCAGCGCCACCCCTGTAAACGGCACCTGTGACTTTCGATTCAATCTGTATAACGACGCCTGGTTTTCTCCCAGTCTGGTAGAAGGCCCTGTCGATCGCAGTGGTGTGACGGTCAGCGATGGTTACTTTTCCACGAGCCTTGACTTTGGCGCCAGTGCCTTTACCGGCGAGGGACGGCAGTTGCAGATCCTGGTGCGTTGTCCCGCCGGCAGCGGCGGCTATACCACGCTCAGTGGGATGGTGACGCTCAGCGCCGCCCCGTATGCCCTCAGCCTGCAGCCAGGGGCGATCATCAGTGGTAGCCTGGAGATGGCGCCCGTTGTAAAAGCGGAAAACACCTATGCAGGCATGCTTATCAGCTACGGTCTCCAGGGAGTGTCACAGGCTATCGGCGTGCTCGGTACAGGCGGCGCCGCGGGCGTGCAGGGTGAAACTGCCACAGCGAGCGGAAAAGGGGTATACGGTGAAGCCACCGCCAGCAGCGGCACGAACTATGGCGTGTACGGTGAAACCAACTCTACCAGTGGCCATGGCGTCTACGGTACTAGCCCCAGCACCGACACGATATACGCTGGAGTGACGGGAGTCAACACTGGCGGTGGCGTCGGTTCGGGTGTGTATGGTTACAGCGTCGGAGGCTATGGAGTACGCGGGCTTTCCACGGTTGGCGTTGGTGTCCATGGTGCCGGATCCACCTATGGCGTCTATGGTAAGGCGAACTCGTGGAATGGTTACGGCGTTTATTCTGAGGGAGATGCCCACGTCGAGGGGAAATTGACCTGGAGGACGTACACCAGTTACCTGTCTATCCCCGCGGCCGCACTGCAACCCGGCGATGAAGCCGATAATTGGACCCTCGTTGACGCTTACTTCTACAGCGAGGATGACGCCTACTACATCGCCCCTGTGTACCTGCCACACGGCGCTCTAGTGACCGAAATCAAGACCTGGTGGAGCGATTCCTCAGCGGAGGATGCCTCCCTTGAACTGAAATACGTCAGCCCAGATTACGGGGGCTCCACCGCGCTGGCTACGTTGACAACTACAGGAAGCACAGGAACTGTGCAAGAGAGCGTCTATACCAGTCAGAGCGGCTTTGCTCTCATAGACAACTCGATGTTTTCCTATATCCTGTATCTGGATCTGCCTGATTCGAACATCTATTACTATCAGACTGTCATCGAATACACGACCACTGGGCCATAAGGCCTGGAAGGAGAAAATGAAAATGAAGCACAAGACACTGTTCAATCTGTTGATGGTTCTGGGATTCTTACTCGTTCTGGTGGGCGGCATCGTCGTGACCCGCCGCGCTCAGGCACAAGAGACGGGACCGCTGATCCCCCAAGATAGTGTGACCACTGCCTTCACATACCAGGGACGGCTGCTTGATAACGACGCCCCTGTGAATGCAACGTGCGACTTCCGGTTCAACTTGTACGACGACGCTTGGTTCTCTCCCTCTCTGGTCGCAGGCCCGATGGATCGAGCCGCGGTAGAAGTCAGCGATGGCTACTTTTCCACGGTCATTGACTTTGGCGCCAGTGCCTTTAACGGCGAGGGACGGCAGTTGCAGATCCTGGTGCGCTGTCCTGCCGGCAGTGGCGAATATACCACGCTGACCGGTATGGTGACACTCAACGCTGTTCCCTATGCCCACAGCTTGCGGCCGGGAGCGAACATCTCCAGCGATACTGCCGGGGGACTCGGGGCAGTTTTGCACGTTGAGGACATGTATGGCGGGGGGTTCGCCAGTGCCGCTTTCGAGGGCCAATCCACTCAGGGCGTCGGCGTCCATGGTGAGAGTGGCTCTGGTTATGGCGTCTACGGCGAGGCCACCGTTACCGGCGGTGTTGGCGTCTATGGCGCTGCTCCCACAACGGGCACCGTGGGCATCGCCACCAGCGGTGGCAGCGGCATTGGCCTGTACGGCAAAGGCAACTATGCTGGTGTTTACTCCGATGGAGATGCCTACGTCACCGGGAGCACTCAGATCTCCGAAAACGCCGTCGTTTTGGGAGACGCCTACCTCAATGGAGATACATCTGTTGGGGGCAATCTCACCTGGGCAGACAAGACCGGCTACCTCTCTGTGAGTACTGCCGCTTTCCAACCATACAGTAATGACCTCTACTTTAACAGTGGTAGTGAGTTGATCCCCGGGACTGCCGACTACCACAGCTTTTACGCTCCCGTGCAACTGCCCCAGGGCGCTACGGTGACCAAGATGACTTTTTTCTGGTACGACCCACTAGACCCACAAGATGCAGAGTGTACGCTGTTCCGAAACAATATGGATGGAACCAAAAACTGGATGGCTGACGTATTCAGCACCGACTCGGCAGGCAACGGCTCCAGTTATGATGATGAAATAGACTATGCCACCATTGACAACTCACAGTACGCTTACTACCTGCGGTGGACCCTGCGTTACGACGAGGGCTCACTCGACGAAACAGTAGGACACGGCGTGATCATCGAGTACACCTTCACCGAGCCGTACTAGGACCGAGGAGAAAGACAAATGATGAACAGACAAAAAGCACTATCCCTCACCCTTGCACTAGTTATAGGTTTGTTGGTGGCAGGCGTCGTCCTGGCCCAGACGGGCAATGGCTACGATCTGACCTGGTGGACGGTGGATGGCGGCGGAGACACGGTCAGTGGCGGCAACTACACCCTCGCGGGCACTCTGGGACAGCCGGAGCCGGGGCCAGCCCTCAGCGGCGGTGACTATACGCTTTACAACGGCTTCTGGCCCGCTGGTGGTGAGGCACCACCTGCCTGCCCTACCCCGCTCACCGGCGTGAGCGTCAGCGGTCCCGGCTCCGGCGAAACCGGGCAGACGTTGCTCTTCACCGCCAGCCCGCAGCCGAGCGGCGCCTCCCTTCCCATTACCTACACCTGGTCCAACGATGGACTGGTCAGCAGTCAAAGTAACCAGGCCTCCTACCGCTGGAGCACCTCTGGTAACAAGAACGTCCAGGTCACCGCGCGCAACTGCGGCGGTCAGGACTTTGACGACAGCCAGCCGGTCAATATCAGCCCGGCCTGCACCGAGGTCACGAACGTGGACCTGGCGTTGATTACGTCCGGCGTGATCTACACCGACACGACGGTCGAGTTCAGTGCCGATATCGCTCCTGGCGGGGCCGACACGCCCTACACCTACACCATCGACTATGGCGACGGCGACAGCACCACCTCCACCAGCAGCGACGATCCACTGACCACGCCGCTCGATCACACCTTCGCCGCCACCGGCACCTACAACGTCGAGATCGCGATCTGGAACTGCGACATGATCGAGACGGAGGCCGCGACCGACACGGTGCAGGTCCTCGTCAGCGAGCAAGGGGTCACCTGCGCAGGGGTCACGGGCGTGGATCTGAGCCTGGCGACAAGCGGCGACATCTATACCGACACCGAGGCCACCTTCAGCGCCAACGTCCTTCCCGATAACGCCACCAAGCCCTACACCTACACCATCGACTATGGAATGGGGGCCAGCGCCCCCGCGACCAGCAGCGACGATCCGCTGGAGCTCAAACACACCTTTACCGTCACCGGCACCTACGACGTCGAGATCGCGGTCTGGAACTGCGACATGATCGCGTCGCAGGCGAAGAAGGATTCCGTCACCCTCACGGTCCACGAGAGGACCACTCACAAGATCTACCTGCCGTTGGTGACGCGCAACCACTAGGCAGGGCATCGGTAGATTGGTGGGCTGGGAGAAGAGTTGCCCGGTCCACCAATTTACCGGCCTGCAGGAGAAACTAGAATGAAACAAAAGACTTTGTTCAATCTGTTGATGATTCTCGGACTGATCCTGGTTAGCGGCGCGGGGATGGTCTACCAGGCTCAGGCCCGGGAGATGGGACCACAAGAAGCACTGGTTCCCCAGGCCAACGCCTCGTTCACGTATCACAGTATCGACAGCAACTACGAATACTGCTCCGCCATCGGTGCAGCCGATGTGGACCGGGATGGCGACATGGACATACTCTCGGCCAATGAGGAGGGCACACTTCCCAACGCCGGTTCTATTCACTGGTGGCAGAACGCCGGGAGCGGCTCGTTCACTCAGCAGAGCGTCGACGATGGCTCCGACTCCTGGGGCGCCACCTCGTTCTACGCCAACGACATGGACGACGACGGCGACACGGACGTCGCTGCGATTTCGACCACCTACCTGGGCAAGCTCGCCACGTTCGAGAACCAGGGAGGCGGTAATTGGAAGAGAAGGGAACAGCCCTCGTGGTTGCGTCCATTCTCGGCCCTTTCACCGGCCGGCTGGACGGTGAGCGGCTCCGACCGCCTCCTTGTCGCATCGGCTAATTACCCAAGTGGCGACGGCATCTACTATGGTGAGACCTTTACGGTCACTTCGAACACCAAGATTCTGCCCATAGGCGCGCCCAGAGGGGTGATTTACTCCATCTACCCGGACGATATGGATCGGGATGGCGACGCCGACGTCGTGATGGCCGCCAGAAACAGCACAGCCTCGATCTATTGGTACGAATGGGGCGCAGGTGCGGTGAGCAATATATCCATCGTACACTCGAACTGGCCCCATCTCACCTGGGTTCAGACCGGCGACATCGACCGGGATGGCGACCCCGACATCGTCGCCGCCAGCGACACCCAGGGACTGTTCTGGTGGGAGAATACGGACGGTAAAGGCGAACAATGGACTAAATATCGCATCTCTTATGAATTCTACACCGCCTCCAGTCTGCATCTGGTCGATATGGATGACGATGGCGACCTGGATGTGCTGGGCGCAACAAAAGATCGGATGGTCTGGTTGGAGAACCGGGGCCATCCCACGCAGGCGACCACCAACTGGATCCGCCACGTGGTGGACACCAAGCCTCAGCCCAACAGCCAGGGCTACGCGCTCTTCCCGGCCGACGTCAACGGGGACGGACAGATGGACATTGTCGGCTGCGACCTGAACCGACGACGAGGTACGCAAAGCCAGGGCCAGCGTCTGGGCTGGTGGGAGAACGAGCACGAGACGCCTTCCGCCGACGGAATAAGCTGGCGGACCTGGGACATTGACACCACGCTGGTGGGCGCCTGGGGTGTGGACGTGGCCGACTTTAACGGCGACGGTCGGCTCGACGTGGCCGCCGCTGGCTATGGCAACACGGACAGCCCGGGAGGGATCCGCTGGTACAAAAGCGCCATCGGGGCCCCCCTCACTCCCCTCACGTGGAGCCCGGTCTTTTCCACGACCGTCGCGTCCTTCGGAGGGCGAGGGGTGACGGCGTACGCGACCGGCCGCGGTCGGCCCCGCTTTGTGGTCAGCGGCGAGGCCGTTTACACGGACCAGGTTCTCGAATTTTACGGCAACGACTGGGCCTGGACCAACCCTGGGCGGTCGTCAGTATTCACCGGCTCCGGGAACGCCTATGTGTCTGCCGTAGCCGATCTCGACGGCGACGGCACGCCCGACATCATCGGCGCATTAACGTCAAATGACCGTATCATGTGGCGGGATGGCGCGCGAAAGACGGAGCAGCTAATCGCGGACGACTGCGCTGGCGCGCGTGGGGTCTGCGCCGGCGATTTCGACGGCGACGGCGACGTGGACGTGGCCGCCGCCTGTCAGGAAGAGTCGTACATCCACTGGTGGCAGAACGACGCTGGTTACAACAGTTGGACCGCAAAGACTATCGCCGTCAACTTCCCCGGCGCGACCGCCGTCGAATGCGGCGACGTCAACGGCGATGGCGTGGTCGAGATGGTCGCCGCCAACTCTGACGTGGTCTGGTTCAAGCCCAACGCCACCATCGGCGACGGCGCGACCATGGGCTGGATCACGGACGCCTTCACCGGCACCGAATTCATCGAGCTGCACGATCTCGACCGGGACGGCGACCTCGACGTGCTGGCGACGTCGCCCACGCGCGACGAGTTAGCATGGCTGGAGAACACCGGGACGGGGAGTTACTTTGATGACTTTGCCGTTCACGGTCTGGATGAGTGCGTGGGCGGTATACGCGAGGTGGCTGCGGGCGACCTCAACGGCGATAGTGCGCCCGACATCGTGGTCGCGGCACAGGATGGGGGCCTCGTGCGCTGGTACGAGCAGATTGTAGACACCCAGTTGAGCCTGGAAAAGTCCCTGGATCCGATGCAGACCGACGTGATCAGCACCGGCCAATCCATCTCCTATCTGATCGAGGTCACGAACAACTCGATGAATGGCGCCACCGCCGATGTGCAGGTGGTGGATCGATGGGATCCGCCGGACGCCGTGGCGGATGCTGGCAGCGATCAGGACTGCGTCACCGACTTGAGCCAGGGCACGATGACCTGCACACTATCCCTGCAAGCCGGCATAATCAAGCAGATGAGCGTGGTCATCACCCCCAGCCTGCTTTTCGACGGGTACATCACCAACACGGCCCAGGTCTTGGCTGTCAATCCCTTTTGGAACAGCACGAGTTATCTCGACACCGACGCCGCCGCGCCGGTCGAGGTACAACAAGATCTGGCCATCTGGGACGGACTGGTTCGCCCCGGCTCCTTCCCCAGCAGACCCCTCTTCCCCGGTGAGTCCTTCACCTATACCGTGGGAGTGGTGAACATGGGCCCCAAGCCCTCGGCCAACGGGACGATGATCAACATGTGGTCGCCAACCCCGGCCATCGCCGACATAAGTGTACTGGGAGATACCGCCGCGCACTCGCGTTCAACCCAGGCCGGTTATGACTGCATGATCGACTCGGACCCCTGGGAAATAACCTGCGAACTGGATCTGGCCGCGAACGCGCCACTCACGCTGACCATCGCCGTCACCACCTCCAGTCAGTTCACCGATCTGCTGGAGACGAATTTGGCCCTGGTGGGTCCCGAAGGTGACGAGGGCAACCCGGACAACAACCAGACTTGGCCGCTGCGGGTCGGCGCGCGGCCTCTGAACAAAGTATATTTGCCCCTGGTGTTGCGAGGGCTTTAGCGTGACGGCGCAGCCTGTCGCACTCAACGCAATATATCGATAAAAGGAACAGAGATTCAGGAGGAAATGAAAATGAAACACATCATACAGTCTGCAACACGCAACACATTCAATGTCCTGCTCGCCCTGGGGCTGGTACTGGCACTGCTGGGCAGCAGCATCGCCACGCCGCCTTACCAGGTGCTGGCGCAAGAGGCCGGCCCACGGGCCGATCTGCTCGGCACGGGATTCACGTACCAGGGTCGGTTGATCGAGAATGGCGCGCCCGTGGACGGCGTCACGTGCACCTTCACCTTCGACCTGTACGAAACTGCCAGCGGCGGCTCCTCACTGGACACGTACAGCGATAGCGCCGCGGTCAGCGACGGCTATTTTAGCATCGCGCTGGACTTTGGCAGCGATACGTTCGAGGGCGAAGCCCGCTGGCTGGAAGTGAGCGTCCAGTGTCCAGATGACGGTGCGCCGGTCCCGCTGGACGATCAGCGGGTGGCGCTCAGCGCGGTCCCTTACGCGCTCTATGCCATGCAGGCGCCCTGGTCGGGCCTGATCGACGTCCCGCTGGATCTGGAAGACGGCGACAACGACACGACCTACACCGCCGGGGCGGGGCTGGAGCTTGGCTCCGGGGCGTT
>Ga0180434_10002245_pt1 | contig 26259 bp, 24 predicted proteins | sample SS_ome_7_FD_132453 | JGI IMG/M metagenome (GOLD analysis project Ga0180434, IMG submission 132453) | Hypersaline lake sediment archaeal communities from the Salton Sea, California, USA - SS_1_D_2 metaG | ecosystem: Environmental > Aquatic > Non-marine Saline and Alkaline > Hypersaline >... | reverse complement strand
GAGTGTCGCCGAAAAGATGAGCGGCCGATCTACACAACACGTGCCCCTCGGCCGCTTTGTCAACGGGCTTTTCGTTATCGGCGGGCTGGTGCAAAACGCAGGGCGTCTGACAGGGCAGGCCGTCGGCGGCCAGCGTCCTGACGCTGTAGACGTCCGCCTGGCGCTCGAAGCAGCGTGAAATCCAGCCGAACAGAACACCCCACTTGAGCGCCAACAAGCCCGCCGCCACGACGATCGCAATCTGATAAGTCAGCCGATTCATTTCTCGGCCGCGGTAACTCAAAGCCGTTACGGCGCAGGCGCTGACAAAAGCGAACAGCAGGAAAAACAAAATGTGATGCTGCTTCACGTGACCGGCTTCGTGTCCGAACACGGCTTCGACATGCCGATCCTCCATTTGTTCTAGCATCCCGTCCGTAATCAAAAAATACCGAAACGGCGCGACCACGCCCATGACGGCGGCGTTGATCAACATCCCCCCGGAATACCAAACCAGTATCTCGCGACAACGCATCTTGAGTTTCACGCACAGGTGCGACAGCCGATCACGCAGCGGTCCCGCCGGCAAGGGCTCAGTCACCCATATTCGCCTCAAAAGCACCGGGGCGACGACGGCGACCGCCACGGCGGCGAGCCCCAAAAGCATGTCCGGCATCACCGCCTGCCCGGTCGCCGCGCGAATCTGGTCGCCGTAGCGCGCGACCAGATCGCGGGCCGCCAGTATCAACAGCATCGGCGCCAGAATAAAAAGAACCTGATGCCGCATGTTGAACATCAGGTAACGCAGCATGGTCGTCGCGGGTCGCACGGGCCGGCCGCGAAAGAGGTAGGTTTCCAGCGCGATCTCGCGCATGGCCCGGTCCGCCGGGTAGGTCGCCGTCCATACCAGCATGACCGAGATCAGAAACGGCACGATCGCCAGCATGCCCGGCGCCGCCAGCCAGTCTCCGACCACGGGCGTCTGAGTGCATAGCCGCATCCAATTCGTCGTGCAGAGCAACGCGCCGTGCAAGACGCCGAGCACGATCCGCACGATCGTCATTCCCCGGCCGAACGAATACTGGCCGATGCTGGGATCGGCGGGGCTGCTATCGAGCAAGCGCAATGCTCGTCGGGTGATCAAGACGGCTACGGCCGCCGGCGCCAGCGTCGCCGCCGCCACCGACGCCATAATCCAGCCAGTCTGCATAACGAGACGGAAGGGCGGCCCCGAAAACGCTAGAACCAGCGACAAAATGCCGATAACAACCAGATACATAGTTCGAGAATCATACGCTAAACCGCGCCGCCCTCACAGCCTGGCGCGGGCGTCGATCTTGCCCATTTACACCATCAGCTAAAACGCCGCCTCCCTTGCGTCGATATTTCTATCGCCATGATGCAACCTGACGCCAGCCAGCCCGACCAGTACGCCCCGGCGGGCGCCGCGCGTAAGCCGCGGCCTTATATCGGAGTATATTTCGAATGTTGCGGCGTGTACGCGCGCATCTATCGGGCGCACAATCAGAAGCAATATAGCGGCCGCTGCCCGCGCTGTCTGAGGATGGTCCGGGCGCGCGTCGATCCCAGCGGCACCAGTCAACGCATCTTCCGGGCGCGTTGAAATCGACTTCGCGATTTCGCGACACAACAGTCCGCCGATCAGTAAACCGGGCGTTAGCGAGCGGACCATGTCGCGTCGGGGGCTTGAATTTGGCATGACGACTACGCCGGCGCCCGTTACACTGTGCTTCGCGAGATCCGGGCGCCGCTAACATCTCGGCCGAACTCGCCTGTCGGAGGAAACGCATGATCCACGCTTCAGCAAAACTTCTCGTCGGGCTGCTGTTCGTCGTCGCGACTGTGTTGTTCACCGGCTGCGTCGAGCGCAGTCTGAAAATCAGCAGCGATCCCCAGGGGGCGCGCGTGTTCGTCAACGACAAGGAGATCGGCGTCACCCCGGTCAAGACGAATTTTCTGTGGTACGGCGAATACGATCTCATTCTCCGCCGCGAAGGTTTTAAAACTTTGAAAACCAGTTATCTGGCGAAGGCGCCGTGGTATCAATACCCGCCTATCGACCTGATCGCCGAATGTTTGATAGCGACCACCATCAAGGACGAGCACGTTCTTCCCACGTATCAACTAGAACCGGCCGCCCCTCCGGTCTTGGAAGAAGCTGTCAAACGCGCCGTTGATCTGCGTTCTGAAGCCGTCGGCCAAGCGCCGCCGACAGAGTAGATTCGCTCCCCCAAAGCCCGAATCCCGAGAACTCCATTACGCCCTTCCCAATAACAAACACATAAGCGCGTTCTGTGCGTGCATGCGGTTCTCGGCCTGATCGAAAATCGCGGAGTTGGAAGTGCGGGACGTGTCGTAATCGATCTCGTCGCCGTAATGCGCGGGCAAACAGTGCAGGATGATCGCGTCCTTGCGGGCATGACTCATCAGATCGGCGTTGATCTGGAAGCCCGCGAATTTCGCCTTGCGCGCCTCGGCCTCGTCCTCCTGCCCCATCGACGCCCAAACGTCGGTGTAGAGCCAGTCGGCGCCGTCGGCGGCATCCTTCGGATTGTTCGTCACATTGATTTCGGCGCCGGTCTCGAGCGCCATGGCCCGCGCCTCCTCCAGCACCTCGGGCTTGGGCTCGAATCCGGCCGGGGCGGCGACAGTGAAATTCATCCCGACCAGGGCCGAGCCGAACATCAGGGAGTTGGCCACGTTGTTCCCGTCGCCGATATAGCAACCCTTCATGCCGTCCAGGCGACCGCGCCGTTCGTAGATGGCCAGGAAATCCGCCAGGATCTGGCAGGGGTGCTCGAAATCGCTCAAGCCGTTGATTACGGGAACGCCGGCGTACTTGCCCAGGTCCCTGACAATGTCGTGCCCGAAAACACGGGCCATGATGATGTCCGCATATCGCGAGAGGACAATCGCGATGTCTTCGGTGGTTTCACGCTGCCCGAGCTTGATGTCGGCCGGCGCCAGGTAAATCGCGTGGCCGCCGAGTCGCGTAGCGCCGGCCTCGAAGGACACGCGCGTGCGCAACGAAGGTTTTTGGAAGACCATCGCCAACGTAAGATTTTTCAGGGGCGCTTCTCTTTCCAAAGCCGCCCGATTCGCCTTTTGCTTCTCGGCCAAGGTTACGACCGCGAGAATCTCCTCGCCCGTCAAATCCCGCATTGAAATAAGATTCCGACCGCTCAAGCCTGTTGCCATCGTCATGCACTCCCCGGCGACGGGACGATCCGTTCGCCGACATTAAAAGCCGCAAAGATGTGCCGCCTTTCCAACGTTGACGCCGACCCTCGGCGGGCGCCGCTACGTCGATCGGCGACACTGACACAATCGAGCGGACAGTATACCCGGTCCCGACGCCGGATCGAGAGGCAAGCGCCCCCAAAGCCGACCGGAAACCCCGATTTTGCTGGCGGCGGCCTCGATTCCGTGCGACGGCGCTTCGGTTGGCCGGGCCGACACATTCACTTGGGCCAACTCGCACGGCGACAGCGAGCGCCGCGCGCGGGCAACAGCGCCAGTAACGCTCCGTCGTTTATTAAACGCAGTTGCGCCATACGGTTGTTTTTCGAAAGGGGCGATAATCATCTCACACAATTCGCTTGAAAACAGCTCGCGTGCTAGTTATGATAGGTTCAATCGCATCGGTGGATTTCAAGCGTTACGGACGGGGACGGGAATCTCTCTTACGCATGATGCGTCAGGGAGGGGTTGGGGAAGCGGCCGCACATCCGGTTTGCGGCGTCTTTCCTAATAACACATACAGGAGTGGGAGCATGTCCAGCAAATGGGTCGCGGTATCTTTTCTTTTCACATTGACTCTGAGCAGTGCGGCGGGGTCCGATTTGTGGCAAATGGGCGAATCCGCCGTCATTCATCCCAACGGAACGCGCCCCGACCTCTGGAACGGCGAGATTGCTTTTCTGGAAGGATCCGGCGGCCCAGTAATGTTTTATAACGGTTCGGAATCGGATGTCATTTTTGAATCCTCGTCAAGCTGCTGGGAACCGCAAAACGCCAACGGTTCAGTCGCTTGGCGGCACATGGAGTCCGGCGCCTCCAGCAACGAAATATACCGTTGGGACGGCGATTCAATCATCAATGTTTCGAATTCTTCCGGCGTGGTCGACTGCGACTTGAGCGGCGGATCCAACGGCGACCTGCTGTGGAGCAAAGAACACGAAGATCTCATGTATTACGACCTTTCGGAAGACGCCGTTATTGATCTGGGCGTACCGGGCGTGCGGCCTTCCTTATACATAAACGACTCGGGGGTAGCCACTTACGCTTATCAAGATCCGGATACGGACGAGGTTTTTTACTTCGACGGCGAGACGACGCACCTCTTGGGGGCGGGAAATTCCAACGGGGCTTCCCCCTGCGTTTGGGACGGCGCCGTCGCGTGGGTCGGCCAAGGCATAGAGGGCAGCTACTTCACGAAAGGCGAAATTTTCTTCTGGAAAAACGGCGTAGTCGAGAGAATCACTAATGACGACGAAGCCGGCAGCGGCGTCGCCGACGAATTCCCTGCCGTCTGGTGCGACACCGTCGTTTGGTGCCGCGCCGTCGACAGCATCTTTGCGCCGAAACTGTTCATCTGGGACGGCTACGGCGTCTCGCAATTAACGTCTGAAACAGCAAAATACCCCAGTATGCACCACGGAAAACTCGCTTGGGTCGGCGACGACGGGATGCGCATGGCCGACATGTACCGGTCCGGCGATCTCGATTTCGATCAGGACGTGGATCTGTCGGATCTGGCTACGCTGCTAGGGAATTACGGGGATGCGGGAGCGTCGTACGCGGAAGGCGACATTAACGGCGACGGCGTGGTCAACGCCGACGACCTCGCCATCTTGATCGCCCTCTACGGTTATCAACTGTAATATACGAGGATTGAATGTTGAAGCCGTGATGGCGGCGGGGCGAACGCAGGCATCCGCCTTGAAGTCGGCGAGTCGGATTCGGCGGCGCGGGGCGCTGGCGCAGGCTTGCTCGGGGGAGTTTGGTCGGCGGGAAGGCGGCGTCTACGGTTTGTCGGGCGCATTGCGCCGTTTCGTCTTGAACTGCAGCAGTACGCCGCTCAGAACATACCCCGCCGCCAGCACGGCCAACAGAATTTGAGGCGAATAGAATCCGATCGCCACCAGAATAACGAAACCGACGAGATGAATCGGCGGGTGTTCGCGCCGGACGTATTCGTTGAACACGTGGACATAGTTCAGACCGCTGACCATTAGAATGCCGAGCAGGAAAGCGGCCGCCCCGAGGCAACAACGCAGCGCGTCGCCGAGTTCGATTCCGAACAAAGCCGCCTGATCACGCACCAAATCGGAGTGCAGCAAGAGCAAGGCGGCCATGGCGCCGGCGCCGCCGGGCGTGGGCAGCCCGTTGAAACGCGATTGGGCGCCCTCTCCCTCGATGTTTTCGGCGTTGTAACGCGCCAAGCGGATCGCCGCGCAACTCACATAGACCAGCGCGCCCAGCAGTCCGACGCGCCATTCGAGTTTTCCAACGATTACCTCTCCCTGAGCCGGCACGGCCAGGGGCAGCAGCAGCGAGAGCAAGAGAATGGCTGGGGCGACGCCGAAGCTGACGATGTCGGCGATCGAGTCCAGTTGCGCCCCGAACTCGGTGGTATGGCGCGTGATGCGGGCCAACCGCCCGTCCAGCGCGTCAAAGATCATGGCCAGTACCACCAGATAAGCGCCTACGGCGATATAGGTGGGGAACCAAGCTTCGAGGTGGGAATGACGCGCATCCGAAGCCCCCTCAAAATACGCGGCGCGCATCTCCAGCAACGCACACATCATGGCCAAGAAGCCGCATAGCAGGTTGCCGAGCGTCGCCGCGCTTGGCAACAGGGCGACGCTGATCAATCGACGCTTGGAAGCGCCGACGTCCGCGGCTTCGTCATATTGATCCGGCTCGATGTCTGTCATTCGGTCTCCGTCCCCGTCTTCCGTCGATATCTAGCCAGGACAGTCAATCCCGCCCGAACGGGCTGATCGGGTTTCACGCACAATTCCCAATTAGGATCCTCGGGCACGCGAATTTCGGTTTGCGAGCCGAGCTTGATCATTCCGTATACCTCGCCGGCGCTGACTTCGTCCCCGGGCTTCACGGCGCAGACGACGCGTTTGGCCAGAACACCCGCGATCTGTCTGACGAAGACCGGGCCGGGCAACGGGGCGACCGGCTCAAGTTCGACGAGCGTGTTGTCATTTTCGTCCGTCGCGTCCTCGCGCAGGGCGTTCAGGAACTTGCCCGCATGATGCTGAACCGCGGTAACGCGGCCGCCGCAGGGGGCGCGGTTCATATGCACGTTGAAAACGCTGAGGAAAATTATGATTCTCAGTTGCGGCACGTCACAGTCCGGGGCGTCGTAATCGCGAATGATTCGCATGATTTTGCCGTCGGCGGGCGCGATGAGAGCGTCGACGCCCGCCGTGGTTTTGCGAGGCGGGTTTCGATAGAACAACAGCAGCGCCAGGGTCAACAGGCCGAGCGGCGTCGCCCACCAATGGAAAAAAATACCGACGAGGGCGGTAATCGCCCCGCCGATCAGCAGGATGAGCGTGATTTCGGTGCGTGCGTATGGCGTCATATCAGTTCTAACCCGTTGAACCGGACAACATGTCCTCGATCAGATCGGCCACGCCGCACTCGTTATTCGAGGCGACGACGCGGTCGGCGATCTTCTTGACTTCCGGTTTGGCGTTCGCGACGGCGACGCCCAACTCGGCCCCGACCAACATGGCCGTGTCGTTGACGTCGTCTCCAGCCGCCGCCGTTCGACGCGGATCGATATCCCATCTTTCACAGAGAGCGTTGATGCCGAACCATTTATTCACGATCGGATGAAACATTTCCAACACCGTGAAACCGTACGTCGGCACGCGAATTATATTGTGCGACACGTATCCGTCGAACGCGCGGGCGAATTCGATTTCGATTTTCTCCAAAACGTCCATCTCTTCGACAACGGTAATCCGCAACGGCGGCTCCCCGCGGGCGGGTGGAGCTTCCAGCGCTCGCATGTCGCAGGGCGTGATTTCAAACCAGCGTTCGATGGCCGGGTGCAGACGCGCCCGGTTTATCAGATAACCGTCAATGCCGGCTTCGTGGGCGTCGCGCAGCCACACGACCGCATAATCCCGCTCCAGCAGCCAGTGAGCCGCGTCGAGAGCCGTGTCCATGGGAATCGAAATCGAACTCAGCGTTTTTCCGGATGCGACGTCCGTGAGTAACGCGCCCCCGACGGTTACGGCGGCGTCCAGATCCAGACCGATCTCGTCGAGTATCGGTCGCGTCTCCGTAAAGCTGCGACCAGTACAGAGCACTACTTTCAGACCGGCTTCATGCGCCGCGTGCAACGCCGCACGGTTGCGCGGCGGCACATGATGTTGGGCGTCGAGGAGAGTGCCGTCCAGATCGATCGCCAACAGATCGTATTTTCGCTTCGCCGATGATTCCATGCTTTATCACGATACCATGAACTTGCCGATTTAGCCCGCATTAAGGTCACACTTGACGCGGTCGGCTCCGGCCTGCCGCGGCGGCGGCGGCGGCGCGCCCCGATCAGAGCATTTCAGCACTCAAGATGATATACTAACAGTAAGGTTCGATCCCGACGTTGAATTCGTCACGCAATTCGGTTCGATCAAGGAGTGCGGCCCATGACGCGCGTCGCCATCATCGGTTCACCGGATAAGGAACTCGCGACCGAAACCATGGAGCGTTTACGCCGCTGGCTCGCCGATCGCGCCGAGATCGTCTTCGCCAAGCTGACCTATGCCAGTGATCAGGTTTTGGCGGCAGCGCCCGAAATTTTGTTCGTGCTCGGCGGCGACGGCACGTTGATAGCGGCGGCTCACAATCTGCGCCGCCGGCAACTCCCGCTGGTGGGCATCAACCTGGGCAAGCTCGGCTTTCTGACGGAATTCACGATCGACCAGATCGAGAGCGAGGGCGAATTCCTATTTTCGGGGTCGCCGCCGATCACGCGGCGCGTCATGTTGCACGTGCGGTTGGAGCATCGTGACGGATCGCGCATTGAAACGATGGCCGTCAACGATTGCGTCGTGCTGGCCGGACCGCCGTTCGGCATGGTTTTCATGTCCGTCGAGGCCGACGGTAATGAATTGGCCGAGGTTCGCGGCGACGGCTTGATCGTGGCCACGCCTTCGGGTTCGACGGCTCACAATCTTTCCGCGGGCGGTCCGATCCTCGAACCGACGGCCGAGGCGATCATTCTTACGCCGATATGTCCGCATACGCTCTCGTTTCGCCCGTTGACGATGGATGTCGGGCATGAACTCGTCGTTCGCATGACGCAAGCCAACAAGGGCACGACGGTGGCGATCGACGGGCATTATTGCCATCCCTTCGAGCCGGGCGATTCGCTGGTGCTCACTCGTTACGCCGCCGATTTCATGCTGGTGCGAAACCCGCGTCATTCGGTGTGGCACATTCTGAGAAGAAAACTGCATTGGGCCCAGCATCCCCAAAACGGGATGTGAACTGTTCGAACACTCGGCGAGAAACATCTCGACTCTCGGCCCCCGGCGCTTAAACTCGATCAACGCTCTCATCCGATAGATGGGGAGGAGACCGCGACCGATAGAACGAGGCTCAGATGTTCACGAAAACAAAAGCGACAGCGCTCGAACATTGGCGGAGTTTCATCGCGTGCCACGTCGAAAACGCGAAAAACGAATATCGCCGGGATCACGAACGCCGGTACATCAACCAGGGTTCGGTGAGTCTCGTGTTTGAAGCGGACGGCGAGACTGTCGAGCGCACGGGCGCCTTGCTTAATCTTTCCGAGGGCGGCCTGATGATAAAACAATACGTGGAAATCCCGCGCGGAACGCCGATCCAACTCGTGGTGCTGATCGACGACGACAAGCTCGCGCTGGCTGGACGCGCCGTGCACAGCACGCAAACGCTCGGGGGGTACAAGATCGGCGTCGAACTCACGTTCGACGATTGATTAATGCGATCTAATAGAAAATTCAATCAGCGACGCGGCGTCCGATCCCCGTGTCCGACGCAGACATTTTGAAGACGCCGCTTCCGTCTCTCAGGCGCTTGACGCGCCGGGGTTACTCAAAATCGGCGACGGCCTCGAGCAGCTTGCGCGTCGTTCCCGGCTCCGTCTCGCTGTGCCCCGTCTCCTCCACTATATATAACTTGGAGTTGGGCGCCTGCTCGTGCAGCTTATACGCCGTCAGCGGCGGGCAGATCATATCGTAGCGACCATTGATGATCGTGACGGGAATGTCCTTGAGTCGATCCGCATTGAGCAAAAGTTGCGCCTCCTCCAGAAAACAGCGATTGATCATGTAGTGCGCGTCGATCCGGCAAATCGGCCGGATATCCCAATCGCCGAAATCCATGTTCACCTTTTCGTGGGGCGCGTGGAGACGACTGGTCTTGATGCCATAACGCACCCACGCTTCAGCCGCCTTCCAGGACGTCGCGCGATCCCCCTCCACTAACAAACCATACAGCGTTTTCGGAGTTATCTCCGCGCCGTCCGGCATGGCGGCTTGCAGGCGTTTGACGGCGTCCGGGAAGAACAGCCGCATCCCCGGTCCGGCGCAAACCTGGCTTATTTCCGCCTGCGTGCCGGTGAATATGCCGCGCAGGATCATGCCGGAAACGTTTTCGGGATATTTCTCAGCGTAGGCCAGCCCCAGGCATGTGCCCCACGAACCGCCGAAGATCAACGTCTTGCCTTTGATCTTCAGATGTTCGCGCAGGCGATTGATATCCTCGACCAGATCCCAGGTGGTGTTCTCGCGCAGTTCGCCGGCGGGTCGGCTCTGCCCGGCGCCGCGCTGGTCGTGCAGAATGATAAGGAATTTCTCGGGGTTGAAGTATTGCGTTAGACGCGGATAACAGCCGGCGCCCGGGCCGCCGTGAAGCACGATGACGGGCTTGCCGTCAGGATTGCCGAGGAGGCCGTACCACAGCGAGTGGATCTTGCCGGCCTGGAGACGGCCCTCTTTGAACGGGCTCAACTCAGGAAAGAGTTCACCCGGATCTCGTGCTTGGCAGGGCGTCGCCATCCAGTACGAACCGGCGATTAAAAACAGGGCAAATAAGCGTGAACAGGCAGGATTCATAACGCACTCCGTTCATTCACGACGGCTCGGCAGCCAGCGTCCAAGCGCAGCCGCACTCGGGACAGACCGCGGCGCCGTCTTCGGGATCGGTCGGCAAGCCGCGTAAATCATAACCGCAATGCGGGCAGCGGAGATTGTCGAGCATGACGCGCCTTGTTTTTTCCGAACGGATGCGCGCGGCGCCGATCCACAGAACGAACGGCCCGACCCATACGCCGGACATCGGCGTCAGCGTTTTTAGCAGCGCGGGGACGCTAAAACTACCCTCGATCAGCATTTTCGCGGTTTCTAATCCGAGCACCAGCAGCACAATGCCCAGGCAAACCAGACTGATGATGAACATTATGCGAGGCCCCTTGGCCAGCCCCAGGCCTATTTCGCTCGCGATTCTTTGCAGATCCTCGGGCGGGATTACGCCGGGACGCCGCATAAGCTGCATGGCGAACGGATCGAGCTGCGAGACCTCGCGGCCGCGGGCATCCTTGACCCGGCCGATCGGCTTTTGTTTTTTCGCGGCTTTTGACGACACTGAGTTGCCTCGCGGCTAAGAGTATCACATGAACATGCGTCGTTGCGCCATAAAGATGCTCAAGTTTTTCAACCGGCTATATGGAACATGGCATGTCCGACGCGACGTGCTTGACATTGCCGAGCGATCATGTTTCCGAACGCGAAGCGCAAGCGAGCGTCATGAAGGGGATCCGATCCCGGATAAGGGTCCTCGCTGTCGCTCTGGGCTCTGATTGGCAAACGGGCCGAGCGCCTCTAGGTCGGCGCTCGCCCCGTTGCGTAATAATTGAACGGCTTGTCTTTACTCGCCGTACTTGGCGACGATCTCTTCCTTGGTCTTGTGCAATATGTCGTATTTCTGGCCGACCTTGGTGAACGCCGCGATCGCCTTGTCGATGTGGCTGAAGTCGTGGGCGGCGGACATCTGGCAGCGGATGCGGGCCAGGCCCTTGCCGACGACCGGATAGAAGAAGCCGATCACGAAAATGCCCTCGGCGTACATGTCGCGGGCGATATCCTGGCTCAGCTTGGCGTTGTAAAGCATGATCGGGACGATCGGGTGATCGCCGGGCTTGATGTCGAAGCCGGCCCTGGTCATGCCTTCGCGGAAACGCATCGTATTGGCGATGACTTTGTCGCGCAGCTCGGTCGACTCGGTCAGCATGTCGATGACCGCGATCGAGGCTTTGACGACGATCGGCGACACCGTGTTGCTGAACAGGTACGGGCGGCTGCGCTGGCGCAGCAGTTCGACTATTTCCTTGCGGCCGGTCGTGAAACCGCCCGAGGCGCCGCCGAGCGCCTTGCCCAGCGTGCCGGTGATGATGTCCACGCGGCCCATCACGTCGCAATATTCGGTCGAGCCGCGGCCGTGTGTGCCCATGAAGCCGGTGCAGTGGCAGTCGTCGACCATTACGAGGGCGTCGTACTTGTCGGCCAGGTCGCAGATCTTGTCGAGCTGGGCGACGGTGCCGTCCATCGAGAAGGCGCCGTCGGTGGCGATGATGCGATAGCGGGCGCCCTGGGCTTCCTTGAGCTTGGTTTCCAGCTCAGCCATGTCGTTGTTCTGGTAGATGTACCGCGACGCCTTGCAGAGGCGGATGCCGTCGATGATCGAGGCGTGGTTGAGCGAATCGGTGATGATCGCGTCTTCCTTGGTCAGCAGCGGCTCGAACAAGCCGCCGTTGGCGTCGAAGCAGGCGCAGTAGAGGATGGTGTCTTCAGTCTTGAAGAACTCGGCGATCTTGGCTTCGAGTTCGCGGTGGATGTCCTGCGTGCCGCAAATGAAACGTACGCTGCTCATGCCGTAGCCGTGGGTTTTGAGGGCGTCGTGGGCGGCCTCGATCACGCGCGGGTGCGACGAGAGGCCGAGGTAGTTGTTGGCGCAAAAGTTGACCACTTCCTGCTTGGGCGCGCCCTCGGGATACTCAACGCTGATGTCGGCCGACTGCGGGCCGAGGATGAAGCGTTCTTCCTTGTACAAGCCGGCCTCGCGAACGGCGGCCAATTCCTTCTGAAGATCATCTTTCATTTTACCGAACATGTTTGTTGCTCCGTTTCTGGTTGCTGGTCAGGTCGGGGCCGGCCCGACGAACACTTAACAATCATAAACAACGCGACGCCGGATTCGGTCGGCGGCGGAGAACGCCGGCCCCACGCTTGAGATACATGCTGTTAACCGCGCCGTTTCAGCGCTTCCTCGTACTCCGCGTCGTCCGGGAAGAGCACGATCTTCGCGCTGGTGCGCGGACGCTCCAACATTTTGCCGAAACCCTTCTCATAATCATCCAGCTTGAAGATGTCCGTAATCACCGGCGTCGGGTCGAGTCGCTTGGCGGCCAACAGATTACAGTTGCGATACCAGGTGTCGAAGATTTTGCGGCCGTTGATGCCGTGAATCTGGCAGCCCTTGAAGACGATGCCGTTGTTGTAATCGACGGGCAGCGGCGACTCGGCGGCGATGCCGAAGGCGGTCAGGCGACCGGCTTTGCGGACCATTGCGAAGCAGTCGTTGACCGAATCCCGCGAGCCGACCATTTCGAGCGCGATGTCGACGCCGTTGCCGCCGGTGTGGTCCATGACGAACTGGAGCCGCTCTTCGGGCGTGGTTTTGTTGGTGTACATCTGAAGATCGGCGCCCATCTTGCGTCCGATTTCCATGTTCACGTCGTACTTGCCGAAGTGGATGATCTTCGCCACGCCGACCGTCCGGGCGACTCCGATAGCGAAGAGGCTGATCGGCCCGTCGCCGGTGATGACCATCGTCTTGCCGGCCACGTCGGCGTCCTCGCCCAGAACGGCGTAGCAGGCGTTGCCCAAAGGTTCCTGAATCGCGGCGATCTCCGGCGGAATCGACTTGTCGTTCGGCCAGCAGATCGACTCGGGCAGGGCGAAGTATTCGGCGAAGCAGCCGTCGTAATCGACGCCGAGAATCTTCATGTTCGTGCCGACGTGATAAACGCCGAGCATGCTCGTCAGATCGCCGGGATCGTAAATGTGCGTCTCGGCCGAGATGTAGTCGCCGACCTTGATGCGTTTGCAACCGGGGCCGACCTCGACCACCTCGCCCGCGACCTCGTGCCCGAGAATCTGCGGCAACGCCTTGGCGCCGATGCGGCCGTCCGACCAGGGATCCCATTTGTATATATGCACGTCGGTGCCGCAGATGCTGGTGGCGCGTACCTTCACGACCAACCAATCCGCCTGGGCGGGCTTGGGCATCGGCTTGTCCTGCATCTCGGCCCCGAATTCCGGTTTAGTTTTGACCACTGCCTTCATGGTAGCCATGCGGCGACCTCCTGTGGGTTCGATTGAGTGAAACGCGGGCGACGACCGGCTGTTGCACGAATAGCCCGGCGCATCGTCGGCGTTTTCGCCCGTGTTGCGTATTAATTCGCCGTGTTTCGGCATGGCCGTCTCACGCCGCCGGTAACGGGCGGCGCTAGACTCTCGCCGAAGGTCCAGCATAACACTTTAGAACAATCGGCGCTGGCGGGCAAGTCGGGCATGAAACTGAACGACCGGGCCAATTGGGCTCGGCATGACCGAGCGGCGGCTGAATCCGTACGAGAAGCGCAAGCGAGCGCCGCGAGAGAACGCCGATCCCGGGCAAGGATCCAGTCGGCGCTTTGGCTTCTGATTGACGCCGCCTGGCGGGAGAGGCGTCCGCGCGGGCTGGAATAATGTGGCGGGCCGGGAAAATCCCGTTATAGTACAAGCGAGGTTCGTACGATGTTTTTTATTGGAGATCAGCTATGAAACGAACGATTGTGTCGCTCGCGGCGCTGTTGGGCAGCGTAGCCTGCGGCTGCGACGGCCGCGGACCGGGCGACGGCGTAAAGGGCAGCGGCGCGGCTAAATCCGAGGCCCGCCAAGTCGCCGAGTTTGACCAAATCGAGTTCGTCGGCGCCGGCAGCATCCAGATCGCGATCGGCGAGCGGCGCCCGCTCGATATCACCGCCGACGACAACCTGCTGCCTCTGCTGAAAACGGAAACAATAGAACGACGGCTGATCGTTCGCCCAGTCGAGTCCATTAGTCCCAAGACGCCTATCGTGATCAAAGCGACGGCGCCGAATATCGAGAAGGTCTCGTGCGACGGCGCCGGCAAGATCACCGTCGTGGGCGTGAAAAATGAGAGTCTGCGCGTCGAAATCAACGGCGCCGGTTACGTGTTTGTCGACGGCGAGACAGAGGCACTCGACGCATCCATCGCCGGCGCGGGCATTGTCTCCGCGAGCGGCCTGCGCGCCGGCAAAGTCGCCGTCACCGTGGAAGGCGCGGGCAGCGCCGACGTCCACGCAATCGAACGCTTGGATGTCACCCTGGCCGGCATGGGCGCCGTCCGCTATAGCGGTGATCCGGAAATCACCAAGCAAATCAGCGGCCTCGGCTCGCTAACGAAAAAAAATGAGCCGCGGCCGTAAGCGCGCGGCCGGTTCGCCGGCGCCCTGGACTCTCATTGCGGGGGCGCGGACGGCGATAAATCAGAATTCTCCGCGACTTTCACGCCGAGCGCGAGCGTGTTATAATAAAGACATACTCACAACTCTCGTATGGATGTGTTTACATGTTCAAACGCGATGATCCAAGCCCGATTAATGACGATCCCGGCGACTGGCCGCATTTAATTGAAAGGGCGGCGGACGCGGTTTTGAGAACATTGCGCGGGCGCGGCGACTTGCGGCCCGACGAAATCGCGACGCGCGCCTTGTCGGTTTTGCCCGTCGGCTTTCGTAGGCGCATGTTGGCCGAGCTGCGTTCCCTGGGATGGCTGAGCGTCGAAGCTCGCATCCCCTTCGACATCCTTGAATCGCCCGATTGCCCGCTCAAGCTCGACGGCGGGCCGCGCGAACTCATGCGCGTAGCGGTGTTCGGCGTAACGGGAGAAGGAAGCCCCGGGGATTCAAAACGCCGCGAGGCGATCTACCAACAGCGCTGCACGGAGATCATGCGCGAAATCCGCGATTTGGAGTCGTTGTCCTATGCCGCGGCGCGGGCCTTGGGACACCCCGAAGTGAACGCCGACCCGGTGTTGCAGGGCATGTTGCGGGCGTTCATTTCCGAGCGTGAGACTGAAATTCGCGCACGCGCTCCGATTCAAAGCTCGGAGGGCAATCACGTTCGGACGCCCAAGCACGAAACGCCCGAATTCCGCTTGCCGTTGCGCGAACGGGTTCAGGGCGCCTTGTCGAAGCTGCGCCTGGAACTGGAAAGTCATCTGACGAACTATAACGAGTCCGGCGCCGCCGAAGTGATCGTGCGGATACACGATCTGCGCAAGCGTTTTCCCGGCCATGTCGAGGCGGAGATGGTCGAGCGCTGCGAAGAGCAGGTCAACCGGTTGGGCGAGAAGCGCGTGGAGTTTCGCTCACAGTTGACGAGCCTGACCGATCAGGCCGTCAAAGCCGTCAAGGACGGCGATCCCAAAACGGCCGCCTGGGTGTTGCGCCGCTTGTCCGCTATTCACACCCTGTTGCCGGCCGTGCTGGCCGAGCAACAACTCAAGGAATACCGCGAACAAATACTTCAGTGCGAGCAGCACGAGGAGCGCCGGGAGGCGGCTCGCTGCTTGGTCGAACGAGAACGTCTGGTTGGCGCCGAAATCAAGCGACTCGGCGCGATCATACATCGCTACCACCGGCTGTCGCAAAAAAGCAAGACGGACAAAAACGTGCTCCAGCAGGCCCAGGCGGAATACGAAAAGGCGGTCGACGAAGCGCGCACTTTCAACGACGATTGGTTGGCCGATTTGATGATCGAACTCGACTGCTTGCTCGAGGATCTGCACGGCCCGCGCGAACGCGCGGAAGCTCAAGTCGATTTGTTTGTGAACAACGTGCGATCCGCGCTTGAACAGATGCGCGCCGAGATACGCGAGATCCAAACCGAACGCGCCGTCGCTAATAAAGGCGGCTGACCGCCCGCGGTCGCCGGTCGCGACAATCCGTCGCCGCGGCTAAGCGCGGCTTGTTACCGAATCAATCCTCGTTGCCGCAGATACGACAAAACCAGCGTGTCGAACGAGACGCGCGTGCTCGTAAACAAATATGTGATCCCCCGCCGCGTGCAGTGATCCTTGAGCTCCGTGCAATACGATGTCAGCATGCTCTTATATTTCTTCAGCAACAACGCGCTGACCGTCACCTCCGCCGCGTCCTCGTCCTCGACGTCGAGCAGCTTCAAATCCCCCGCCAGCGTCGGATCGATCTCCTCCGGCGACAAAACTTGAATCGCGTACAAATCCAAATCGCGGCCGAGCAGATAGCGAAATCCCTCGGCGTACCCGCCCTTGTCCATAAAATCGCTGATGACGATGCAAACCCCCTTGCCCTGATGCCGAGTCGCGAACCGCTTGGCGACGGCGGCGAAATGCGAACCGCCCTCGGCGGGCACGTCCCGCAAAAACTGAACCACCCGCGAGACCATCCGCCGGCCGCGAACCGCCCGCATCTCGTGCGCCAGCGTCTTCGAATAAGCGTACAGGCTGACCCGGTCGTAATTCACCAGCCCGATGTAAGCCAGCGCCGCCGTCACCCGCTTAACGTACATCGCCTTGTTCGGCTCCCCCCAATCCATGCTCTTCGAACAATCGAACAGAACCGTGACGTTAAGATCCTCTTCCTCCATGAACAGCTTGACCAGCAATTGATCCAGCCGCGCGTAAATGCACCAGTCGAGAAACCGTAAATCGTCCCCCACCACATAATTGCGATAATCAGCGAACTCGACGCTCTCACCCTTCCGCTTGGACCGCCGCTCCCCCTTCATCCGCCCGGCGAAAATCTTCCGCGACAGAATCTCCAGCCGATCCAGCTTCGTCATAAACTCCGGCGAAAGCAATTCGCCGTCGTCGCTGTCAGTTTTTCGCGTAGGCGCCGTCGCCATAACAATCCCGCTTTACGCCGCCGCCTCCGCCGCCGTCTCGACGTTATCAACGATGTCGTTCAAAACCTCGTCCGTGCTCATTCCCTCGGCCTCCCCCTCGAAGTTCAACAACAACCGATGCCGCAACGCCGGCATGACCCCCTTCTTAACGTCGCCGAAACTCACGTTGTAACGACCGTCCAGCATCGCATAAATCTTCGCCGCCAGCGCCAAAGCCTGCGCCCCGCGCGGCGACGAACCCCAACGCACGTATTTGTTGACCATCTCGGTCGCGAACGCCCCCTCGGGATGCGTCGCCAGCACGATCCGGATCGCGTAATCCTGCACGTGCGGGGCCACTATCACGCGCTTGACCAACTCCTGCGCCGCGATGATTTTCTCGCCGCTCATCACCGCCTGAATGTCCGGCTTATACCCGGTCGTGGTGCGTTCGATAATCGTCGTCAGTTCCTTGCGGTCGGAATAGCCCACCAGCAGTTTGAAGAAGAACCTGTCGAGCTGCGCCTCGGGCAGCGGATACGTCCCCTCCTGCTCGATCGGATTCTGCGTGGCCATCACGAAGAACGGCTCGGTCAGCTTGTGCATCACGCCGCCCGACGTCACCGAATGCTCCTGCATTGCCTCCAACATCGCCGACTGAGTCTTCGGCGTCGCCCGGTTGACTTCGTCCGCCAGAATCATCTGTGCGAACAGCGGCCCCCGTTGAAACTCGAAATGCCGACGCCCGGTCTGCGGATCTTCCGTGATGATGTTCGTGCCCATGATGTCCGCCGGCATCAGGTCGGGCGTGAACTGGATGCGCGAGAAGTCCAGGTTTAACGCCTGCGACAAGGTCCGAATCAGCAGAGTCTTGCCCAACCCCGGCACGCCTTCGAGCAGCGCATGCCCCCCGGCGAACAGGCAAACCAGCACGCCCTCGACCACGTCCTCGTGCCCGACGATCATCTTCCCGATCTCGTCCCGCAGCGTCTTGAACTGGTCCCGAAACTCCCCGACCTGCTGCCGAACCTGACCTTCATCGCTAAGCGCCATCATAATCTCCCGGCTCTTCGGTATTGCTGGTTACGCTGAGGGAAATTCTAAGCGCAGCCGGGCCGCTTGTCGCGTTCGTCGATCCATCGCCGGATCAGCGGGAAGACGTGCACCCCCGCCGCCGGAGCGTACTCGAAATCGCCGTGGGCCAGACCTTCAAAGCAGTGGAACGACTTGTCGACTGAAGCAATGCGTTCAAAGAACACCGCCCGGGTTACATCGGCGTTGGCGATCCGGTCCTCGCCTCCCGCAATCACCAATGACGGTAGTTCGATATTGCCGTAGTGATCCGAATACACGTGATCGGGCGCGCCCAAATCGCTGACGAAAGCCCCGGCTCTGACGGATTTACCCATCTGGTCAAGCACGCCGGCCTTGAAATGGTCCGCCGAGGCCAGCAGGCCGCGTTCGAAGGTTTCGGGACGGAAGTTTTGGGCGCCTTTGAATCGCGCTACGAATTTGCGAACGCCCTGACGCCAGGAATCCTCGATACGTTCGCACGTTTCGGCGACCGGCGCCGGGGCCGACTTCCACCAGCGGCTGTCCGCGGGAGTCGGCCGAATCCAGTCCAGACGAACCTCGCCAACGGCGCCCAGAATCGCCTGGAGCCAACTCATGCGCGACAACATCTCGAAGGGATAATTCACGTCGGCGGCGGTCGCTTGCCAGGCGGTCATCAGCTCGCGCCATTTCAACTTACCGTCGTCGTCATACAGCGACTTCGGCCAACGCAAGGCGGCGGGAAATTCGACGAAAATGGCGCCGGCGACGGCCTTCTGCCGCTCACGCGCGGCCTCGACGCTCGCCGTTATCCATACGTGTTCGTTTTCCGACGCGATCCCCTCGTCCTCTTCGGCCGCCTCCAAGGTCGCCCCCTGCAACCACCCCGCCGTCGTCATCGCGCCCATGCTGTTGCCGATGACGAACGGGCGACGGCCGGCTGTCTGACGGACATGCTCGACCACCGCCGGCAGGTCGTACAGAATGAAGTGATCGACGCACCAGTCTTCCTGCTCCGGCGGCGGCTCGCTGAGCATGTGCGGCGCCCCGCAACCGCGCAGGTTCATCAACCAGATGTCGTAACCCGCCTCGTGCAGCACCGTCGGCAAACCGACAAACGTGTAATCAGGCCCCTCGATTCGCGGCACGTCCCACAAATCCGCGTTACAGGCGATGCCGTGAACAAATACGATCGGCCGGGCGCCCGAGCGCGGCTTGCGCTTACAGGCGATTCGCGCGCCGTCGGCGGTTGTTATATACTCCAGGTTTTCGGCGTCAGGTTCGCTCATCATTTTCTTCTCTTAACGCATACAGATCTTCCGCTTAGAGTGTAGGGCAGGCCGTCGAAATGAGATAACCACTCGTCACGCTGTTTATCTCCCCTCTGGTTCGGTGCGCGATCACAAATAGACAAGGCCTGCCGCTCCAAAACATGTAAACTCCGCACACCGCAAACGTGAATCACATCTCGCCTCGCAACGGAAATCGCTGGAGTACATTCTCTAGCTCACGGATCAAGCCGCTTAAGTACGATTGATCGATTTCAAACTGATACTTGTGTTCTTCCGTCATATGATCCGGCGTGATTTGAACGTGAAATTCCCCGCGCCCGTCCTTCAACAATACACGCGCCTCTAGATAGGGCTCGATGCAGTCCAACACGGCCTCTCCGCTAAGTTCGCGATTCAACCGATTCAACTGCTCAAGCCAATTCTTCAATCCCGAGAGGTGCAAGATTGTCCCGGTAACCTCGCCCCATGATCCACCTGAGCGGCATTGCGCTGCAGCCGAGAGCCAATTCCCGTCCCAGTAGTCTTGTTCATCTTCGTACGCTCGATGGAAGATTCAGACGCGCAACCCTGCAAGGCAAATATCCGCCGGTCCCATGGATTCCGGATCGAAACGGCTCACGACTCGATTCCTGTCTGGCTTATGTGAACATGAACTCGCCAACGGGGTGGATCCCGTTCGAGTTGAGCATCATGTTAACTCTCGACCACGTTCATTGAAAGTGTGCCGTCTGGTAATCAGTGTACGTGACGTCTGTGAGCGCCGGCCGTCCCGCCCCGATTGCTCCAATTCATCAAGCCACTCCGGATCGCGATTAACACCGAATCCTTTTTATTCGCGAATCGGCCGCGTCCTCAATTGCGAATCTGAGTTATATTACAGATAGGGCGTGAGGATCATGCCCGCCAAAAACGGAGGCAGCGTTGACGCGAGCGCCCGTCAAGCCGGAAATGCTCCAATGGGCCTGCGAGAGGGCAGGATTGGAAATCGCCGCGCTTGCGCAACGCTTCCCCAAGCTGCCGGAATGGTTACGCGAAGAAGCCCGGCCCACGCTGAAACAACTCGAGAACTTCGCCAAAGCGACTCACGCCCCTTTCGGCTATTTCTTTTTGCCTGCGCCGCCTGAGGAACCCATTCCAATTCCGGATTTTCGTACGATGCCCCGCGCCGGGACTAGGCGCCCCAGCCCCGACCTGCTCGATACAATCTACATCTGTCAGCAGCGCCAGGATTGGTATCGCGAGTACGTCCACGTCAGCGGCGATCAACCGTTCCCGTTCGTCGGTTCGGCCACGACCGCCGCGGACATCGTGGAAGTTGCGGCGGACATGCGCGACGCGCTGGCGTTCGATTTGGACGAGCGCCGGCGGATGCCGACTTGGCTGGATGCCCTGCGCCGCTTCATTGAACAGGCCGACAATCTCGGCATTCTGGTAATGGTCAGCGGCGTGGTCGGCAATAACAATCGCCGCAAGCTCGACCCGCAAGAATTCCGCGGCTTCGCACTATCCGACCCTCTAGCGCCGGTCGTGTTTATCAACGGGGCGGACACGAGGGCGGCGCAAATGTTCACGCTGGCACATGAGTTGGCGCATTTGCGGCTAGGCGAGACCGCGCTCACTGATGTCGAGCCGCGGTCGGCCCCAAACCACGATATCGAAAGTTGGTGCAACCGTGTCGCGGCCGAGTTGCTTGCCCCCCTAGAAGTTGTGATCGCCGAGTACGACTCCCGCGCGCCGTTGAATCAGGAGATGACGCGCCTTGCCCGCCGGTTCAAAGTCAGCACGCTCGTCGTTCTCCGCCGTATTTATGACGCGGACGGGCTGACACGGGATCGTTATTTGCAGGCGTACGACGAGGAAATCGCCCGACTGATGAGCCTCTCGTCTAGCTCTGGCGGCAACTTCTATCTGACGACCGCTGCGCGTGTCAGCAAGCGTTTTGCCCGCGCCGTTGTCACGAGCACGTGGGAGGGTCGTTCCTCGTTCACCGAAGCGTTCCACCTGCTGGGCTTCAAGAAGATGTCGACCTTCCGTGAACTCGGCCAAAGCATGGGGGTAGCGGTCTGATGGCCTACCTGCTCGACGCCAACGTATTCATGGCTGCTAAAAACCTGCACTACGGCATGGACTTCTGCCCCGCGTTCTGGGAATGGCTTATCCGCGAAAATAACGCCGAAAAAGTGTACAGCATCGAGAAAGTGAGAGACGAGATCGCGGCGGGCGATGACGATCTGGCGTAGTGGGCCGCGCGGCTAGACGCGCGTTTTTTTCTCGGGTTGGATGACGCCACCCTCGCCGGCCTAGGAACGGTTGCTGCTTGGGTAAACGCGCACGACACATATAGCCCCGCTGCGAAAAACACCTTCCTCCAGATCGCGGACTATTACCTCGTGGCTCAGGCTCTGGCGGGCCGGTACGTGGTTGTAACGCACGAAAAGCCGGAGAACTCGGTGCATCGAATCAAAATCCCCAACGTCTGTATCGGCGTCGGCGTAACGCACGTGACCCCGTTCGCGATGCTCCGTAGTGAGCGGGCACGGTTCGTTTTGGGCGAGACGAAGTCCTGAAGCTCGCGGTCAGCACCGACCTAACACGTACACTTTCTTGATGCGTATCCGGGATGTGGGAACCTCTGAGCAAGCTCATTCCTGAATGGAGGCGCGGATTAGAAAGCGAATATATGTGCATCTCCACATGCGCCCGCCCCGGGAGCCTGCATGCCCCCAAAACCGCTCGTAATCCCGATACCACCCCGAAGCGAGCAAGCAAGCAGCTTTGCTACTCTGTCACCTTGCCGCCTAGCTGCTTCTCCGTGCTCCCTTTCCAAGAGCACACAAACGAGAATGCACAAATCCCATCCTCTTTAATACCCTTTTAATACCCTTCGGATACCAGCCCTTGAGGCCGGTTTTTATGGGACGACAAATCGCCGCGACGCCTTACTTAGTGACGATCTTCCGCTTCCGCCGACTTACCTCAGGCGCTTCCTTTATGCACGTGCCCAGGATGCCGAGCGAACGTGTGAAGGCGCTCCAGCCGGATTTGTGGAGTTTGTGGGGAATGTCGCCGACGTTGGGGTAGCCGTTTTCGTCGGGCGTTGCTTTTTCCCAGCTTTCGAAGAGGCGGCACCAGTCGCTGTTGAGAATCTTGTCCATGGCCTTTTTCGCCCGCGTCGGATACCAGAAGCTGTCGTGGTAAATCACGCTGGCGATGTACGACCACGGCGCCAGCCAGGTCTTGAGCGACCATTCCAGCGGTTTTTTCAGCGGACCCCAGTAGATTTTGTGTTGCATCTTGCTCGCGAACGTCATCTTTTTGAACGGGCCGACGAAATGCCAGTTCTGCTTGGCGGCCTTCTGGTCGCCGACGATTTCGATTTCGCGCGGATCGCCGCAGCCGAGCCCCATTTCATGCGCCAGGCGGATGAACTTGATGCTGAGCGGGTCCATGCCCATCAGTTTCGCCGCGACGGCGTCGATCGCCACCTGGTCGCTGCTCGCCAGCAAAACATTCTTCACATACGGCCGCATGCAGCGCGGCCCCGGCCCGTCGCCGGCGAACGTCCCGTCCATCACCGCGAAGACGCCGCGATGGATTTTCTTCTGGATCATCAACAGATCGACCAGCGTCTCGTGAATCACCGGGTGCGTCCAGTGCCTATGCTCGTTCAGCAAACCGCCGAACGCGTTCTTCATTGCGCCGGTGGTGGTCGTGAAGATATGCGTTTTGATCGTCGGCAGGTGGATAATATTCTCGCCGATAAAACGCTTCGGGATCATGAAGCCCTTGGGATACACGTCGTTCAGGCAGAGGAACTTGTCGGCCAGGTCGCCGACGGCGTCGCGGATGTCGATCCACTCCTCGCCTTCGTAGAGGTGAACGTTGCGCAAGCCGTGGGCCTCGATCGGGTCGAGTTGCTTGTTCTCGCGTTCGCCGAAGTGGGCGTCGATCACGACGGTGCGGTTGTGGCACCCGTGAATAAGATCGGATTCGTAGCCGTCCTTTTTCATCGCCCGGATGACGCCTTCGAGCTGCCAAGGCGTCGTACTCGATCCGGGGAAAAAGAAGTGCCATGAAATATTGATTTTCAAGCCTGTATCCGCGTCCTTGGCGACGACGTCCTGATAACCGGCGAGATTCATCAGCTCGTGATAATCGCGCAGGACCGTCGCGGGCGACGTTTGCAGGATGGCAACTTTAGATTTCGACATTATTCGCTCCACACTAGACGCTGGCATCGTAGACCCGGACCATGCGGCTCACAAGCCGCCCCGCCCGACGGGCCGTTAAGAAATAATACGGCAAAAATCCCCCCGCGTTCGAATAAAGTCCGCCGTCGGGCGTCTTCCATTGCGTGACGTGAATAATGAGCCGAGGACGGGCAAAACGTAACGCCCGCCCGACAAAATGGAGGACTTAAAAATGAAACGACTGAGTTACATGATCGCAATCGTCGGCGTTGGACTTTGGATGACCGCGGCCGCCTCGGCACAAGCGCCGATTGACGAGCCGCCGCCGCCGGAGCAGGGCGCTCCGCCGCCTCCGAGTGACGACATCGATATGCAAGCGCCTTGGGATTGCCCGCTCGGCAATCAGCCGCTTGGCCCACACCGGCGCTGGGAGAACGGCGGTCGACGCGGCGCCGGCATGGAGCGGGCTCGACGCGGCGGGGGCCGGACCGGACGCGGCATGGGCGTTGGTCGTACTGAACGCGGCCAGAAACAAGGCCGCGGCGCGGCCATGGGGCGGGCTCAACGCGACCAGAGACAGGGACGCGGGATGGCCATGGGCGCTAAACGCGACGGTCAGGGACGAGCTGGAAAATGGGCGAATCGCGGCGATCGGCATATGCAGCGTCATCAACGACGCGGAATGCGGTACGACGCCGCCCCGCGAATGCGCGGCATGAAGCAAGGCGCCGGGCATTCACGCGCCGGTCTGGGCGCCGGCGTATGGCAAGGTCGCATGCAAGGCATTGATCAGGATTATGCTCCGGCTTGGCGTGATCGCGGCCGGCATCGCGGCGTTGATCGCCAAATGAATAAGGAAAACCGGCGCCCGCGACGCGGGCAGTTTCGTGGCGGCCCTGGCTGGAACAGCGACGGCAAACCAGTTGGTCGTGAGGAACTGATCCAGCGGATCCATACGCTGAAACAACGATTGGCGGAACTGGAAAATCGATTGGCAATGATTGAATAACGGTCGGGATCGTTTCCAGCTAATTAAACAAGTTCTTCTTACAACAGAAAACGTCGGCCCACGTGGGTCGGCGTTTTCGTTTTTGGTCGCGGGGCGGAGGCATTTGGCCTGCCGTTCTTACTAAAACGATATTTTTAGATCCCGTTGACAAGCCACCTGGAGAAACGTAGCCTACTCACAATGTTGTTATTGGGTTTCGAACGACACTGATCTGTATCCGAAAGGGGTACGCAAATGTGGGACATCGTTAGATTTCTCTTCGCAAACATGTGGTGGGTTGTCGCGGTTGTTGCTCTCTGGAATTGGCCCTGGCACCTTTAAGCCGTCTCGTTCGCATCGGTCCAAGGATAGAGGCATGAGTATGCCGGCCAGCGCGCCGGCATTCTTGGTACTGGGTGCGCTAGCGAACACAAGTATTGCGTTGATTAACTCGTCGGCGATCCGCATAGTCGGTTCGCCGATATTTTTTTGCCGTCGCCTTGGTGGATTATCCCAACTAATTATCTCCCAGCTGATATCCGTCAACCATTTTCGCTGGATTTCGACCGTACCGCCTGGAAAACCGAGTCTCAATTTCATATATGGGCATCGACGCCGAAAACACCATTCATTTGTAATGAATATGAGGCGTCAGAACTCGACGGAGCATGACTATTTTTCGCGGCGCGGGCCGTTACGCGGAATCCGCGTTTCTCTCGCAACGCCTGCTGGCGCTTCGCGTTCGGATTGAGCAACCGCCCGATCTTGCCGCGAAGAATAGCAGCGCCCGCACGACGGATTTCGTGCCCGTGACGGAATACTTCGTTCCGCGTCGCGAATACGATGATGACGTCGCGCTCGGTTTTTCCCAGCGCCGAACGACGACTTTCGTTTGGGCGCCGGTAGACGCCTGTCAACGGGCGGCGAACCAGAAGAAGACGCCCGCGTAAGGGATTGGATTTGCCCGAATTACAGGACGCCGCTAGTCGCCGAACGGTCGGCGTGCGGGATATCCCTCTGGTTATCCTGGCGCCGCGGCGATTGTTCGCGCGCGTCGAGGACGTGACGGCCTGGGGCTGGCCGTTGATCATCCTGTTGACTTTTGTCACCCTGATCGGTTATGCGACGGTTCAAACGGGCTTGATCGATCGCGAGGTTGATCGCCGCGTGCGCCAGCGTATCGCGCGGATCGACGAAACACAGCGCGACATCGTCGAGCGCTCGGCCTTGCGCGAACTCTACGGGCGGGAATTCAAGAAGGGCAAGTTTGAAAAGCTGCTGACGCGCATCCAGGTGGTCGTCGCCGAGCCGGTCAACGCCATCGCGGGGGCTTTGCTGATCGCGGCGGCATGTTACGGCATCGTCGCGATGACAGGCCGCAAGCCCGAATGGCATACTCTGTTGACGATCTGCGTTTACGCGGGATTCATCGATGCGTTGCGACTGTTACTACAATTGATCCTGATGCTGCAATACGAGACGCTCGAGATATATACGTCATTGGCGCCGCTGACACGTTTGCTGGTGGATATTCAAGAGGCCGAGCCGGCGATCGTCGTCTCGACCTGGGGCGCGCTGGCCGCGCTGGATCCTTTCCGCATCTGGTACTGGTTGGTCGTGCTGAAGGGATTGGGCGTCACGTCGCAACTGCGCGGCTGGCGGGCTTGGGTAATTTGTCTGCTATGCTGGTTGTTGGGCGTCGCCGGTCGAACCGGCCTATTGGCGGCGAT
>Ga0180434_10002244_pt1 | contig 26284 bp, 26 predicted proteins | sample SS_ome_7_FD_132453 | JGI IMG/M metagenome (GOLD analysis project Ga0180434, IMG submission 132453) | Hypersaline lake sediment archaeal communities from the Salton Sea, California, USA - SS_1_D_2 metaG | ecosystem: Environmental > Aquatic > Non-marine Saline and Alkaline > Hypersaline >... | reverse complement strand
TTATTGACATCAGCCCCCAACCCGGTCCCATCCCCACACGCGACAAACCGTAACCGACCCTGAGATCGGTGGCAAAAACGGACGCCGTGAGGGTGTGACCACTACCGCCAGGACATCGCCATGCCGGCACCCCAAAATCGCAAAGCCGTCTGGGGCTGGGCCCTGTATGACTGGGCGAACTCCGCCTTTGCCACCACCGTCATGGCCGGCTTCTTCCCGGTATTCTTCAAGCAATTCTGGAGTGTCGGCGTCGACGTCAACATCAGCACCGCACGCCTGGGCTATGGCAATGCCGTCGCCGGTCTCCTGGTGGCGGCATTTGCACCAGTTCTGGGGGCCGTTGCCGACCGCGGCGGCACGCGCAAGCGCTTTCTGGCAAGTTTCACCTTGCTGGGCGTTGCCGCTACGGCGACCTTCTTCTGGCTGCCCCAGGGGCAATGGATGGGCGCCATCCTGTGCTACAGCGCCGGTCTCATCGGCTTTTCAGGGGCCATGATTTTCTATGATGCGCTCCTGCCGACAGTGGCCGGGCCGGCCAGTCTGGATCGGGTTTCGGCCTTCGGCTATGCCGCCGGCTACCTCGGGGGAGGACTTCTTTTCCTGGTCAACGTGGCCATGACGCTGCAACCGCACTGGTTTGGGCTGGCCGACAGCACGGCCGCGGTGCAATGGTCGTTTTTGACCGTGGCCGTATGGTGGGGCGGGTTCAGCCTGGCGACGTTTTACTGGGTTCCCGAACCCATTGTTCTCCCGTCACCCTCAGCCGATCATTCCGTGGGCCAGGCCTGGCGCCAGATCCTGACCACCCTACGGCATGCCCGGGATCGCAAACCCCTGTTTCTCTTCCTGCTGGCCTACTGGTTTTATATCGACGGGGTGGACACCATCATCCGCATGGCGGTGGACTATGGCTTGTCCCTCGGATTTGCCGCACCGGACCTGATAACGGCCCTTCTGATGGTGCAATTCGTTGGATTTCCGGCGGCGCTTCTTTTTGGCCGCTTGGGGCAGTACTGGGGCGTCAAGCGCAGCCTCTTCTGGCCATCGGCGTCTACATGTTGATTACGATCTGGGGCACCTTCATGCAGCACCGCTGGGAATTTTTCGGCATCGCCCTGGCGGTGGGGCTGGTACAGGGCGGTATCCAGGCCCTGAGCCGTTCCTACTATGCCCGCCTCATCCCGGCCGGCCGTTCGGCGGAATTCTTCGGTCTCTACAATATGATGGGCAAGTTTGCCGCCATCATCGGCCCGGCCCTGATGGGAACCGTTGGCCTGGCGGCCCGACACATCCTTCTGAAACGCACCCCTGCGCCCGAGGCCGCGGCGGGCATCGCCGACCTGGCCACGCGCATCAGTATCGCTTCGGTGCTGCTGCTGTTTATTGTGGGCGCTATCCTGCTCTGGCGCGCTGAAGAACACGCCGCACCGGATCGCCCCTCAAGGCGGCCGCCATCGACGTAATCCCCTCTCCCCTCAACACCATCCAATGGATGCGGGGAGCCGGCAGCGGTTGCCGGTGGCCATCATGATGGGGGGTCGACCTGCCTGTCGCTAGGCACCTCGCCGGCGATGATTTCCTGAAGTGCCAGAGCCCGGTCGGAAAAAAACCAGTCCACGCCCCGGGCCAGCTCCCGGTAAAAACTCTTGCGGGAATTGATGTAGCCGGTGCCGACCTTACAGCCGCGGCGGTGCAGGGTATCGATGCGGCGACGCCGGATCAAGGCATAGTGGCCGGCAATTCCGCCCCAGGCATTGGCGTGGGCGAAACGGTTCACCTCGCGGAGATTCATCTGGGCGATCGGGATGCAGGCATGCGGCGGAGAAAAATTGAGTCGGCGCAGAAAATCGGGATCCAAGCTCAGCAAATGATAATCCCGGCCAGGAGAAAGGCCTGCGAAATGCTGCGCCAGCATCTCCCGCTGGCGCGCCAGGCCGGGGCCGCTTTCAGGCTTGATCTCCACCATCAGGTGCATCCGGCCGCCGAAGCGGTCAATGACCGTGGCCAGTGTCGGCACCAGCGGGAGCGACCGCTTTAGGGCCGCCCGATCCATGTCGGCGATGGGACGCTTGACACCGAACAGGCGCTGCCCGTCCGGGTCATGAGAAACGACCGGCACGCCATCGCGTGTCCAGCGGACATCCAACTCAATTCCCCAGCCCCCCGCCTCCCGAAACCGCTCGAAGGCCGGCATGGTGTTCTCGAAAACATGACGGTTGTCGTAGACACCCCGGTGCGCCACGATCCGCGCGGCCGCCAGCTGCGCCAACGGCGGGCGACGTTGGGGGCGGCGGGCCGCCCACTGGTCCACCCGTTCAAGAAGCCACTGCTCCAGAGGAACTGGTATCCGCATCGAAGGGCGCCTCGGGGACCGGAATTGTCCGGTCAGGTAATACCGTTAGACGTGCTGAAATTTCTTTTCCAGCATGATCTTGAGAATCGTGCGGTCGGTCTCCATCATGCCCTGGGTGCTGAGGGTGCCGATATTTTGCATGGTCTGCTCCGGCGAATGGCCGATGATACCGTCCGTCGCCAGCACATTGACCCCCTGCAGGGCGAAGAGGGCCGCCTGCACCGCAGCCCCGGCGGCCGTAGCCAGCTTGAGGGAGCAGCCGGCTTTGGCACCGTCGCAGATGACACCGGCCAGGTCCTCCGTCAGAATGGTAATGGCGCCGGCAATATGCTTCAGGTGCCCGCCCAGAAGGTAGGTCACACCGGCGGTCGCCCCGGCGCCGGCCGCAATCGAACATCCGCAGACCGCCGAAAGCCTTCCCGTGTGCGTTTTGACATACGCTGTCAGGATATGACTGAGGGCGATCGCTTCCAGAAAGACCTTCTCCTCGCATTCCACATAGTCTTTAACGGCCCGGATCGGCAGGATGGCGGTCAACCCATGGTTGCCGCTGCCCGCAGAACTCATGGCCGGCAGTTTGATACCCGCCATGCGGGCATCCGCTGCCGCCGAAGCCAGGATGCGGGCGGCCATGATCATGTCCTTGGAGAGCATCCGCTGCCGCACCAGGCGCTCCAGGGTCATCCCTATATTCAGGCCCGGTCCGAATTTGAGGCCGTATTCCGCCAGCCGCATATTCTGCTCAACGCCCTCCTGCAAAAAGGCAAAATCCTCATCGTCCAGGTCATCCACCATGGCCAGCAGATCTTTGAGCGATTGCGTTTTGAGCCAGGCTTCCACATCGGACCGCGTATGCCCCGCCGGGCCGTCTTCCACACTGAGCAGCGGGTGGTCCGCCAGGTCGCGGTCATTGAGCCGGAGGACAACGATATTGTCATGACTGTCCTGGATGATGCTTTCGGCCTTATCGTGACCGCTTGCGGCCGTGGTATGGATATAAAGTCCCTGGCGGTCCTGCAGCAGGTGCACATGGACGCCGCCGTCACGCATAAGCTGCTGGGCAGCGGCGACGGCGTTCTCATCGACGGGGTCGAGCACTTCCAGGCGCAGATCCGGGTTCCCGGCCACGGCGCCGATGGCGGCGGCGGTATCCAGCCCGCAAAGCCCGTCCGTGCCCGGAATCGATACCGCCAGTCCGTTTTTATAGATGTTCGGATCGACGGCCACGTCGATGCGGGTCACCGTGTCCTTGAGCAGGGCGGCGGCCGCCGCCGCACCAAGGGCAATGGCCACCGGTTCGGTGCACCCCAAGGCCGGGGCAACTTCCATGGCAAGGACTTCTTTGATGCTGAACATGACATTCCCTTTTCTGCTTGTGGTGCCGAACGCCGTCCGTGCCGTCCGCACCCGCTGCGGTGTCGGCCTGATGGAAGCCGTGCCAGCCGGCGATCATCGCGATAGCTTATCGGTGGCAGGCGCCCTCCGCGGCAAGATGCCGATCCGGGGGACTATACTTCGCGGCGGATTCCCCTAATTGACGATCAGGACCGAAACCTCTTTGGCCAGCTGAAGCACTTTCTGGGGAATGCTCCCCAGGAAAAAGTCTCGAATGCCGCTCACCCCGTGCTTTCCGATCACGATCAGGTCGTAGCCCTGGGAGGCCTCCTGGATGATATCCCGGGCGATGCCTTTGCGCTTGGGTTGCGCCTTTAGCGTGATATAGGCCGGATCCCATCCGGCATCGCACAGGATTTGTTTCCCTTTTTCACAGGCCGCGTTGACCAAGCTGCGTTTTTTATCTTCCAGTTGACAGAAACTGGATTGCTGGGCCTTGAAAAGCGGTGTCAATTCCGGGCTGTTCATATCACACAAGCTGGCCGTATCCGAAAGAACACTGAACAGCGTTACCGCCGCGTGGTTCTGAAAGTTCGCCGCGACATAGCTTACGGCCCGCAGCGCGTTTTCCGAATCGTCCAAGGCAATCAAGATTTTTTGCGTCATGGTGTCTCCCTCCTCCGGCCGCCGGCGTTTGCGCGCAGGCCGGAAACCCGGGTAAGCGATATGGAACCCTGTTGTTCAATATGGATCTGATCCCGGTCATTGGCAAGGCGCGCCGTACTCCGGGAAGGTCTCAATAGAGGCCGTAGCGCTTCATCTTGCGCTGCAGGGTCCGGCGGTTGACCCCCAGCGCCGCAGCGGTGCGACTCACATGCCAGCGCTGTTCCTGCAGCTGTCCCAGAAGAAATTCCTTCTCGAACCGCCCCACCGCATCTACCAGACGATCGCCGCTGCCCGGGGGCACCGCCACTGTCGCCCCCGTGTTCTGCTTCGACGCACCGCCCCCGACATCCTCCAGAACCAATCGCCCCAGGGTGACATAGCGGTGCAGCACATTCTGCAGTTCACGCACGTTGCCAGGCCAGTGGTAGCGGGTGAGCTGCTCCATCACATGCCCGGACAAGGGATAAAGCCGGCGGCCTTCATCACCGTAGGAAAGTAAAAAATGTTCGACGAGCAGCGGGATGTCCGAACGCCGATCCCGTAACGGCGGCAAATGGACAGGAATAATGTGGACACGGTAGTAGAAATCTTCACGCATCTGGCCGTCGCGCACCATCTGCAGGGTGTCGCGGTTGGTCGCCGCAACGATGCGGATATCCGTCTTGCGGGTCTGCTTGCCCCCCACCGGCGTGTAGCCCCCGCCCTCGATGGCACGCAATAATTTGACCTGCATGGCCGGACCGATCTCACCGACTTCATCCAGAAAAAGCGTGCCGCCATGGGCCAGATCCAGGAAACCGCTTTTATCGCGATCGGCACCCGTAAAGGCGCCCTTTTTGTATCCGAAAAACTCGCTTTCCAGCAGACTTTCCGGAATCGCACCACAGTTGACAGGGACAAAAGCCTGCTCCCGGCGGTCACTGAGATCGTGGATGGCCCGCGATACGAGCTCCTTGCCGGTGCCCGACTCCCCGTAGATAATGACATTGGCATGAGCGGCGGCCGCCCTGAGAATCATTTCATAGACCTGCTGCATGGGCGCACTGCGGCCAAGAATGCGGCCGAAACGGAAACGGTCCTTGATGCTGGACCGCAGACGCTGGTTTTCCTTGTTGAGTTCCAGCTCGGCCTGTTTGCTGGCGTCGATATCGGTGACCAGACCTTCCAGCCGCAGCAACTCACCCTGGTCGTCATAGACCCCGACCCCACGATTCCGGACCCATTTGTAGTCTCCGGAAGCCATGCGAAGACGAAAGACCGATTCGAAAGGCTGCCCAGTGTCGAGGGCTGCGGCCACCGCTTCCCTGACGTTTTCGGCGTCCTCCGGATGAATGTCGTTGTCAAAATGATCCTCGAATTTCCTGCCCACCAGGGTTTCCGCATCGAAACCGGTAAAGGCCAGGGCGCCCTGGCTGACCATGGAAATGGTCTTGTGGTCATCGGCTTCGATGCTGTAGGCCATGCCCGGCATGTTGTCCAACAGGCGCTTCAGACGCTGCTGGCTTTCCCGGTAGGCATTTTCCGCATGTTGGCGTCGTGAAATATCGAGTAGAGAGGCAATGGTTAAATGGGTGTCCGGAATAATATCCACCTTCAGCGCGACCAACTTTTGCTCGCCCTGACGCGTCACAATCTGTCCCTCGTATTCCGTGGGAGCCTGGCCGCTTTCCTGGCAGCGCAGCTTATGATACGCGACCAGTCGGTCAAAATCCTCATCGCGCACCAGTTCCCGGAAAATCCGCTTCTGCTGCAATTCCTCGGCCGGGATGCCGGTCAAGCGAACAAACTCGGCATTGAAGCTGTGGATCGTCAGATCTTCTTCGAGGATGACCATGGCCGTCCCGGTATTTTCAAACAGGGTGCGATACCAGCTTTCCTTGCCCTCCGGCGGCAGACGGCGGGCCGTATCATGCGCTTCCTGAAATCCGGCGGCGCCGTCGTGATGATAATGCGTCACATCCGTGCCCAAAACAATCGTTCCCACACGTTGTCCGCCCGCATCCGTCCATTCGCTTGCGGTCCACGAGAGCCAGCAGAGCGATCCGTCCGAAGCGCGATGACGGCTTACAATGGGGTCGTGATCCCCGGGCCGCGCAATCATTTGCTCCCAGCCGGCCCTTGATGGGACGGGCCATGAGATCCCCTGCGAAGTGAAGAGTTCGTTAATGCTGAGGTGAAGGGCCGTCCCCGGTGAGAGACCCAGTTGCTGCTCACCCCAAGGATTGAGATAGGCAACACGCTGTTGGGCATCCACGATCAAAATGAGGTTTTGGGCCTGGCGGACCGTTTCCTGGTACATGCGATTATGACTCTCCGAAGGGCTTCCGGTGGGAATGTAAACACTTGTAAAATAGCGGGGACGCCCGTTTTGACATCCACTTACGACAGGCAAAAACGCTGCCATATCCGCGCCGCCTGCGGAATGATAGGGGATCAAAAATCCTGTTATGCGGCAACCATAATCAGGAATCCGAGGGATGGCAATCATTTTTGATGTATGCGCCGAGAGGATAGCGGAGTGGCAATCGATAGCGGAAATGGCCTCCGGTCGACCCGAGGATCGACCGGAGGCAGGAACATCCATTAGAATTCTTTCCAGTACTGCTTGATCACCTGGCCATCTTTGACCTGGTAGACAAAGTAGGATTTGGCATCGCTGGGTGGGATTTTCCGCTCGTAGACCATTTCCTGCGTGCCGTCGTCATGCGCAATCACTTTGTTCGGCGTGCCCCAGTGAGCGAGCACCTCCTGCTGGGACATGGGATGGGCACTGTACCATTGCTCATCCCAGGTGCCGAAACTGCCCGCACATCCCACCAGGAATGCGGCACAGGACAAAAATACAACCATTGCCATCATTTTCTTTGCGATCGTTTTCATCTTGTTTCCTTTCTTAAATGATAAGAATATTGAGCATGCGCGTTGCCCTTTCGCTGAATGCATGGTTCGTGAACACACCATATAGCAACGATCATGCCCAATTTTAATATCTATAACTACTTGTATTTATTTGTATTATTTATAATGCTGGCAACTCTGAAAACCATGATAGCGACATTTTTGCCGCACCTATCGACAAACCTTTCGAACGTCCTGACACCATTAGGCTTTTAAGCCTTACATGATTTAACGCAAATTGCGGCATATATGCCGCATTGAGGTGAAGGCCGTCCTATTTGGAGGGGTCAGCACACTGGTCGCCAACCTTTTATGCGGTGCAATTAACGAGGGTGGCGTTCATGATTCGCAGATGGTTGGAGGGGGGGGTGTTGGGGAAGGCAGACGATGCATTGCCCGGGTAAAGATGGCCCGAGGGGAAAGAAGTGGAACGACGGCGGCCGGCATAGTGGCACGCTCCGGCCGCCGGAAAAAGAACTTTCGATAGCCAAATGGAATGGCCGGTGCCGCTACCCCTCGCTCGCGGAAACGCCTTTACTGAAATCAAGGGGTACCGTTGCCGCGCGTTGGGCCAGCTCACGATCCAGCATCATCAGGCCTTGGGGGTTGTCTTTGATCAATTTCAGCTGATCGATGATGTCGTTGTCGTTTTCCTCTTCTTCCACCTGTTCGGTCACGTACCATTGAAGAAAAATACGGGTGGCATGGTCCTTTTCGCTGATGGCGATGTCCATGAGGTCGTTGATGGAGCGGGTCACCATCTGTTCATGCGCAAGGGTTTTGGTCATCATGTCCAAGGGGCCTTCGAAAGCCGCCGGCGGTTCATCGATGGCTTTTAAGGCAACCGCCCCGGACTGGCTGTGAATGTACTCGTACAGCTTCATGGCATGAAACATTTCTTCGTGATACTGCACCATGAACCAGTTGGCGAAGCCTTTCAGCCCGATGGAATTGCTGTAGGAAGACATGGCCATGTAAAGGTAGGCGGAGTACATTTCCTTCGTCACCTGGCTGTTCAAGGCGGCATTCATTTTGTCGCTGATCATGACATTTCTCCTTTTTCAGTCAATTGAAAACGTCCATATCCGGGAGCCATTTTTCATCCATGATGGGCATTACCGGACCACAAGTCAAATCGCACGACCAGCGCTTGTGGATGGTGCCGGATCCCCAATAACACGGGCGCATCAGAGAATGAGGGGTTCGGGTTCCAACCGGATATCGAAAACCTTGGCCACAGACGCCTGCACGGCTTCGGCCAGCGCCAGGATGTCCCGCCCGGTGGCCCCGCCATAGTTGACCAGCACCAGGGCCTGGCGGGGATAGACCCCGCAGGCGCCGACGCGCCGGCCCTTCCAGCCGCAGTGGTCGATCATCCAGCCGGCGGCAATTTTGACCTGCTGGTCGTCGACCGGATAGGCCGGCAACCCCGGAAAACGATCGGCTAATTCACGGTAGCGTGCCCGGGTGACGATTGGGTTTTTGAAGAAACTGCCGGCATTGGCGACCTCTTTCGGATCGGGCAGTTTGCGCCGGCGGATCGCACAAATCGTCTCACTGAGTTCCTGCGGGGTGACCGCGGCCGCGGGGCGATCCGCCAGGGCCTGCCGGACATCGGCATAGGACGTGACCAGTCGCGCGGTTCGATCGAGCCGAAAGGTGACCGCTGTGATGAAAAAGCGGTTCCGGCAGCGATGCTTGAACATACTGCTGCGGTAGGCAAAGTCACAGGCGCCGGCCGGGAAAGAGCAGCTCTCCCCGCTCTCCAAATCAATGGCCTCCACCGCCTCGATGCGTTCGCCGACTTCGACCCCGTAAGCCCCGATGTTCTGGACCGGCGCCGCCCCCACCGTGCCCGGGATGAGGGACAGATTTTCCAGCCCGTAAAACCGATGCTGCAGACACCATTGTACGAACGCATGCCAGTCCTCACCGCCCCCGGCCCGCACCCGGACCATGTCCGGGCCGTCTTCGATGACCGCCCGCCCCATGATATCATTTTTCAGGACGAGCCCCTTGAAATCCCGCGTGAAAAGCACGTTGCTGCCGCTGCCCAACACGAAAGGAGGCGATCCGCCGGGAGCCTCTTCGACAACCGTCATCAGGCGCTGCGATGTCGTGACCGAAAAAAAATAGCGGGCCCTGGCATCCACGCCGAAGGTGTTATAGGGCCGCAGTGAAATGTTTTCTTGAAGCGCCATCACGTTATTCCTGACGAACCATCGGCGGTCCTCATCTAACCGGGCAACGCGGACCAGGGCCGCTTTGGCCCTGCCCCGCCCGGTTCAGCTTCCCGAAGCCTGCCGGCAGCGGGCGATCCATTCCCGAACCTGGGGGCTTTCATCCAGCTCTTTCAACCGCCGCAGGGCCTCGTCATAGGCGCCCTGGTGCATGGCGTTGACCGCCAGGCAGGTCTGCAGGGCCTCATCCCGGGGATGATAATCCAGGCCCTGCCCCAGAATATCGGTCGCCGCCGCAAAATCACGGCGATGCTGACAGAGCATCCCCAGCCCCAGAAAAGCACGGGCAGCGGGGCTGAATCGCAGGGCACGCCGATAAAGTGCCTCAGCTGTTTTTTTCTTTTTCGGAATCGCTTCGATATGGGACCATTCCCCCTGGTGAAACGTCATGGCCAGCCGCGAAAGAAAATCAGCGTGCAGCGGGTAAAAATCCGGATCCTCCACCAGATCGATATCGGCCGCAAACCCCGGCAGCATGCGGTGAAACCCGTCCCGCAGCATGCGGCCATATTCCCGGACGGTCTCCCCGTTCATGGCCGGATCGGTCTCAAAATAGAGGATATCCTCCATCGGCGCCAGCCAGATATCATCCGTCTTGCCGGTGCGCTCCAAATAAGCCTCGTAGAGCCGGGTGCCCGGGAAAATGGCCAGGATGTAGAAAATCGCCCCCAGCGGTTTGATCTCCGCTAATAGATCCAGCGTCTCCTGCATGGTTGCGGGGCTGTCGCCGGGGCACCCGTATATAAAATAGGCTCGCGGCAAAATGCCGCAGCGGCGCGTCGCCGCGAAAGCCGCCTTCACGTCTTGCAGCCGTATCCGTTTATCCAGATAGCGGCGGACATCGCTGTTGGCGCTTTCGACACCGTAGCTGATCTGAATGCACCCTGCCCGGCGCATCCAGCGCAGGATGCCGTCGTCTATCGTGTCCACGCGTGAAATGGCGGCCCAGCGGATATCGAGCTGGCGCTGGATGATGTCGCGGCACACCGCAAGCACCGTCTTTTTGCGCAAGGTGAAGGTGTCGTCCGAGAAATGAAAAAAAGACACGCCCCGGGACGCCAGCCGCTCGATCTGGTCCACAAAATAACCCGGCGAGTGAAATCGGACCTGGCGGCCCCAGAACCCGGGCGATCCGCAGAAACGGCAGTTGGCCGGACACCCGCGCGTCAGCGACAGATGATGATACGTAAAATGCTGCGTCGGATCCGGCAACCGGTCCAGATCCGGTATGAACGGCCCGCAGGCTGTCCTTGCCGGTCGCCCCTCCTTGCGAAAGGCGATGCCGTCGATGCGATCGACATCCGCGCCGGCCGTTGTTTCAAGCGAACGGACCAGGTCGCGAAAGGCATGTTCGCCCTCGCCGATAACGATGTAATCGATGGCACTAAAGTGCGTCAAAAAATGCTGCCAGAGATAACTGGCACCGACCCCGCCGAACACGGTAACGATCCGGGCATCCAGGGCTTTGACCCGGCGCGCCAGATCGATACCGCCCCAGCGGTTGGCATTCAGGATCGAAAACCCGACAACATCCGGCCGGAACCGCTCGATCAGGCCGGTCACCTGGGCCGGCGGAAATTGGCCTTCGTTGAGATTGAGCAGGGCCACCTCGTAGCCGGCGTCCTTGAGAACCGCCGCCACATTGAAAAGACCAATGGGCATGGATCGGATATCATCTTCATGGATGCGTTCCTCCAGGAAAGGGGGGTAGACCAGAAGAATACGCCAGGCCTGCTTGCTCATATGGGAAAGCCCCACTGCTGGCCGGACCGGGGCCGACCCCGCCGGCGGGATTTGGGTGACGTGCAAAGCATGTGCACCATACCACCCTTGTTTAAAAGCGCAATCCATTCAAGGGATACACGAAGCCGTAATGTGCTGCAACAATTATTCTAATATAATGCCTTTTATTAGTATAATATTCTTGACAAATCACATTATTATGAATATCAGTCTTAAAAACAAAAGGAAGTCGGAATGATTGACGATATCGGTTATAAAATTTTAGGGATTCTGCAACGAAAAGCCCGCATCCCCAATGTCGAGGTGGCGCGCCAGGTCAACATGGCCCCCTCCGCAGTCCTGGAACGCATCCGCAAGCTGGAAAGCCAGGGCTACATCGATGGGTATGAAGTCCGGCTGAACCCCCGGCGCTTCAATCGCCCGCTGGTCGTGTTCGTGTTTGTCGAGATCCGCGACCTTGCCTGCCGGACCCCGGTGGGTCAAGCCCTTTCACAGATTCCAGCCATCCAGGAAATACACTTTATCGCCGGTCCGGATCGGTTTCTGGTCAAACTCCGCGTTGCCGATGCAGACGAATTGAATCACCTGCTGTAGGAAGATATCGGCCGCATCGATGGGATCCACCGCACCGGCACACACATCGTGCTATCCACGATCAAGGAAACCGCCAACATTCCGATCGGCGAAACAACCTGATCGCACTGGTCATCAATCATACGAACTGCCGCCGATAACAAATGATGCCGTTGCCGCGAGCAAAACGGCTGAAGCACACCGTATATAAAGAAAGGTCCGCTGCCATGCCCATGTCCCCCGCTTTCCAGAAACGCCTGCACCCTGTCCTGAGTCAAATCGCCGACCACTTTGATACGCCGTTTCACATCTATGACGAAGCCGGCATCCGGGAAACCGGACGCAGGCTGCTCGAGGCCTTCGAAAATGTCCAGCCCTTTCGCGAATATTACGCCGTCAAAGCGCTGCCCAATCTGCGCATACTGGAAATCATGCAGGACATGGGGTTCGGGTTCGACTGCAGTTCCATCCCCGAACTGGTCCTGTCCCGGATGGCCGGTGGACGGGGCGAAGACATCATGTTCACGTCCAACAACACAACGCCGGAGGAATTTGCCGCAGCCCGGGCGGAAGGCGGCAGCATCATCAATCTTGACGATATCTCGCTGGTGGAAAAATTGTCACCCTTCCCGGAACTCATCTCGTTTCGCTACAATCCCGGCCCCCGGCGCACCGGCAATGCCATCATCGGCAACCCGGTGGAGTCCAAGTACGGCCTCAGTCACGACCAGGTTGTCCCGGCCTACCAGATGGCCATCAAAAAAGGCGCCCATCGCTTCGGACTCCACACCATGGTCGCCTCCAATGAATTGAGCTACCGCAACATCGTCGAAACCACGCGCATGATTCTGGATATCGCGGCCTGGGTCGGCCGCAGCACCGGTATTCAGTTCGAATTCGTCAACATCGGGGGCGGTATCGGAATTCCCTACCAGCCGGATCAGGCCGTTTTTAACCTGAAGGCCATGGCCGAAGATATCGAGGGCCTTTTCCGGGCCTTTCAATCGGTCAACGGCTACCAGCCCGGCCTGTCCATGGAATGCGGTCGTTTCATGACCGGCCCCCACGGGGTTCTCGTCACCCGGGCCATCAATCACAAATCCATCTACCGTGAATATGTTGGCGTCGATGCCTGCATGTCGGCCCTGATGCGGCCTGCCATGTATGGCGCCTATCATCACATTACGGTGCCCGGCCGGAACAATGGCACCCCCGCCAAGGTGGTGGACGTGGTCGGCGCCTTGTGCGAGAACAATGACAAATTCGCGGTACAGCGCTCTCTCCCGGCCATTGAAGAAAAGGATCTGCTGGTGATTCACGATACCGGCGCCCACGGTCACGCCATGGGGTTCAATTACAACGGCCGTCTTCAACCCAAGGAGCTCCTGCTGCGAACCGATGGCGCGGTGGAACTGATTCGCCGCGAACAGCGTCTCGATGACTACCTGGCCACCCAAACGTACGACCCGGACGTCATGCGGCCCCAATGATCACGACCACGACTGGAAACCGCTTGACAGACGCTTCGGTCATCACTAAAAAAAGCCTTCGCCTCAGGGTAAGGGTTCGCACAAAAATAAGGTCGCCAATATGGGGGCTCAGGCGCCCGGAGGTCAAGGCGCGCAAGCGCAGGGATATCCAGCATATTCCAAGCTTTCGCAACGCAGGCCGGCGGGATGCACGGGCGTCTAAGAAGGTGACGTTATTTTTGCGAGAGCCCTAAGTAACCGTAGACAGTGCAAAACCGGTTATCAATCCAATCGACGCAACGGTCACCGCGGGAAGCAGCAGGCACATCATGCATGCCTATACAGTCAACGCCGTCCTCTTCGATTTCGATGGCACCCTGACACAGCCGGGCGCCATCGACTTTCGGGCCGTCAAGCAATCCATCGGCTGCCCTCCCGACCAGCCCATTCTGGAATTTATCCGAAGCATGCGGGATGATGCCCGGCAGGCCGAAGCGAACGCCGTTCTCCACGCCATGGAGCTGAGAGCCGCGCGGCGCTCGCGCCCCAACGGCGGTGTCGATGCGCTTGTGCGTTTCCTGCAGGATCGCCGCCTGCCCATCGGCATTCTGACACGCAACAGTCGTGAATCAGTGGTGACGGCCCTGGAACAATTTTCACGGTTGTCCATCGATGATTTCGACGTGGTCATCACGCGGGACGACCCGGTGCAGCCCAAACCGCATCCGGCGGGCGTCCTGCTGGCGGCCGAACGCTTTCAAGTGGCCCCGCAGACAGTCCTGGTGGTGGGCGATTTTCATTTCGACATCGACGCCGGCAGGCAGGCCGGTGCGCTCACGGCCCTTCTGGACGAAGGCCGCACGGATCCGGAAGGTGCAATCACATGTGACTTCCGGGTCACATCCTTATCGGAAATCGAAAGGATCGTTCGTTGCGGCCGCCCCCTTCCCAACGGGAAATTCCCCAACGATCTGCTGGAGGAATTCTTCGGACACCTGCAGCATGACGAGCGGCACTTCCTGATTAAACCGGGCATCGGGGAGGATACCGCGGCCATCGACATCACGCGTCAGGACACGCTGGTGGTCACATCGGACCCCATCACGTTCGTCACCGACCAAATCGGCACCTATTCCGTATTGATCAACGCCAATGACATCGCCACCTCGGGTGCCATCCCCCAATGGCTGATGACAACCCTTTTGTTTCCGCCCGACACGACGCCCTCCGCTGTTTTTGAGGTCATGACCGATATCAATGCGGCTTGCCGCCATTGGGGGGTCACCCTCTGCGGCGGCCACACCGAAATCACCGATGCGGTTCAGCGCCCGGTTGTCATGGGCACCCTGGGCGCCGCCATGGCGCGCCAAGACCTGATCGACAAGCGGAATATGCGCCCGGGAGATCGCGTGCTGTTGACCAAGGGCGTCGCTGTCGAGGGGACCGCCATTATCGCCAATGCATTTGCCGACCGCCTGCTTGCCCTGGGATTGACGGCCGCCGAACTGGAGGACTGTCGGCGTCTGGTGGATCAGATCAGCATCCTGCCGGAAGCGGCGGTCGCACGCCGCATGACCAACGTCACTGCCATGCATGACGTTACCGAAGGCGGCATTGCCGCCGCCATTTCCGAACTAAGCTGCGCCGGTGGCCACCAGCTTGATATCGATCTGGATCGCATTCCCGTTCTGCCCGTGACCGACAGGGTCTGCCGGCTGCTGGATGTTCACCCCCTTGGATTGATCGGTTCCGGGAGCCTGTTGATGGTCTGCCGCCCCGATACCGCCGAGGCCTTGATGGCGGCCATTGAGGCGGAAGGCATTCCCGTGGCCTGGATCGGCGAGGTTAGCGCTCCCGGTCAGGGGGTCAGGGCCCATCACAACGGGGAGCGCGTTAGCTGGCCGGAATTTGAAGTGGATGAAATCGCGCGCCTGTTTTAAAAAACGGCGATAGGGACATTACGGAAGGTAAGCAAACGGCGTGGGATCAGGGGCGTTCTTTGAGCAGGCCGCGATAAAAAATCTCGAATGCGACCTCTAGGGTCTTCTTGAGATAGTCTTTCTGGTCGTCAATAATCTTTTTGCTGGCCTCCCAGAGCACGACACCGGAAAAAAGCGACCAGAAGATGTCGGCCAGCGCCACCGGATGATGAGCGACGAATGTGCCGGCCTTGATGCCCTGCTCAAATATTTTGGCAATCGCCCCGATGGATTTCTGGGAAAGGGTTTTAATTTCAGACATGAGTTCGGGCGAAAGATTTTTCAGCGTTTCACTGGATTGCAGATGAAACATATTGATGATAATGAGCGGGTCGAATTCGTAGACGTCATACATGGCGTTCATCAACGATTTGACCTTCTCTTCCGGCGTGGGGACATCCTCGGTATCCACATGCTCGACCCGAATCAGAAGGTACTGTAGAATCCGCAGGGACAGGGAGGCATAGAGTTCCTCTTTGTTTTTGAAGTATAAATAGAGGGTTCCCGGGCTCAATTCAGCCTCGTGGGCAATATCCTCCATGGTGGCCTTGTTAAAGCCTTTCTCGGAAAAAACGCGCTTGGCCGCCACCATAATCTGCTGCCGGCGCCGCTCCTTCTCCCGCTCCTTGCGTTCCTGAATTCCCATCGTATCGCGTCTCCTGAATACTATTTTTTTTTTGATGATCACTACATATTTTAAATGCGATACGTGGTCAAGTAAAAACTAAGCGTAATGGTCGTAAATAGAGGATCATGCCAAATTGGCCATGCGCCCGGATGGCAAGGCGTGAGACGCGCCACCCCCCAGGTGATCGGCGCACCCTATCCCCACGAAAAGCCGGAGTCTTGTCACTCAAACGCCATCGATAATGCAGGCCGATAAGGGTTTCGCCGGGTAGCTTCCGGGGGAACGCTTGGATGGTCGTGCATAAGAGAGAAACCATTGTAACGCCCGCTGCCACCGAGCGCTTCGATCTTAGGTCGTGTTCATCCAGAATGAGTCAAATTTGGTTGAGATCAAGGCGCACGAAAAATTGAACCGCAGACATCTTGTTGATATTCCGAGGAATCCATTTTTCGCGCAACGCCGATATTTATCCGCCCTCGGCGGGTCGCGCAAATTAGCATTTAGGCATGGGCAATAGATAAGGCTATCGGGCATTGTCGGCCATGGGATGAGGAACGGGAAGGGCGGCCGGCGGTTAAACAATCCGCAACAGCGTGGTCTTTTCCGCCAACGGCAGGGCTTCGCCAATCCGGCAGGCATGCACTATGCCCGCGGCATGCAGGGCATCCACCAGCGCATCCGCTTCTTCCGGGGCCACCGCCGCCAGAAGGCCGCCACTGGTCTGGGGGTCATACAAAATTTCCTGCTGCCAGGTCGGCCAGTCGCCCGCCATCTGCAGAAAATCTGTCACCATGCGCCGGTTGTGGGGATTGACGCCCGTGTTGACGCCCCGGCGATACATTTCCAGGGCCTCGCGCATCACCGGCAGGCGATCCATGTTGATCGTCAGCAGGACATCGGAGGCCCGGGCCACTTCATAGCTGTGCCCGGCCAGACCGAAACCCGTCACATCCGTAACGGCGTGAATGTCAAAGCGCTGCATGGTTTCGCACGCCACGCGGTTCAGGGCCGTAAGGTGCGCAATACATTCGGCCAGGGCTTCCTCCGACACCCAGTTTTTAATATTGGCATTGAAAAGAACGCCACTGCCGATGGGCTTGGTCAGCACCAGGACATCCCCGGGCCGCGCGCCGGCGTTGGTCCAGAATTTGTCCGGGTGCACGATCCCATTGACGGCCAGACCGAATTTGGGCTCATCGTCTTCGATCGTGTGGCCACCGATAAGCACCGCTCCCGCCTCGGTGATCTTGTCCACGGCGCCGGCCACGATCCGGTGCAGCACTTCGGGGGGCAGCTTGCCGGAGGGGAAGGCCACCAGGTTCAAGCAGGTGATCGGGCGCCCCCCCATGGCATAGACATCGCTGATGGCGTTGGCCGCGGCAATCTGGCCGTAAACAAAAGGATCATTCACCGGCGGGGTGATAAAATCGGCCGTGCTCACCAACGCTATCTCGTCCGTCAGGCGATACACGCCCGCATCGTCGCTGGTGTTGAAGCCCACCAGCAAATTGGGGTCTGAAACTTGCGGGAGTTGTCTGAGAAGATCGCCGAGCCCGACCGGGTCGATTTTGGCCGCTCAGCCGCAGGTCTTGGAAAGACTCATCAGAGTGTGTTTCTGAAATAGCTTAAACGCCACGTTACCACCTTTGGTTTGCACTGTGGACAGGGTTGCGGCGGTCATCGTGTCCCTGGTTCGCATCGCAGGGGACCCGGTTCGAAAAGGACTACCGCCCGAAAAAACCCATTAGTTTTTTAACCTCGGCCGTCACACGACGATCTTGCTGCCGCAGATAGACCCAGTCCGCACTTTCCACCAATTCCGGTTTGTGGTCAAGCACGATACCAGCGGCCATGCGTGCGGCCTGGCCGGTCATACGGGCACAGTGACGAAAATGATGATCTGAACCGTAAACCAGCGATTTGGTCAAAACACGGCAGCAGGTAGCCTTGAAAGCGGTTTTGAACTGGTCGTGCAAATCGCCCACCGCATTTCGAACGCTGGCCCCGTTGCCATAACCGGGACCATTGCGCCCTAGAAAAAGCCCCAATGCCAGAGCACTGCCATTCAACGCGCCGCACAGACAGCCGCGGCGGCCCAACCCTTCGGGCAGGGCCGATGCCAGGCGCACGGCGAGTTCCCGCGGCAAATCGCCGCCCAGCCCCTGGTTCAGGACCACCATCACCGCTTCGGCGCATTGCAGCTGGCGGGTCAAAAATAAGTTTTCAGCCCGATGCGCAATGCAGTCCAGGAGTCGATCATGTTTCGATTCAGCGTCCATCCGTTTTTACGCCCACGTTTTCCTTTTTATATAAGATGTTGCGCCGGGAAAAGGAGGTCGACCGCGTCGTATTCCTCCGTTGCGGGCGCGCCCATCCATCCGCAAATCCACGGCCATCTGCTAATCAGCCTTTTCAATCGGATACCCGGCACCCCGCCAGGCATAGATGCCACCCGTGTAGCGATAAACATGCTTGTACCCCAGTTTGCGCGCCCAGGCCGCCCCGTTGTGGCTGCGGGTGCATTTTACGAAACCGCAATAGACCACAATGGTTTTGTCCTTGTCCGGCCCAAGCAAGGCCGTGTAGTCGTCCACTGATTTACCGTCGGTCTCCTTGGCATCCCATGTCTCCATGTCCGGAATGGGGAAAAGGAACTGCACGGCACCGGGCACATGCTGTTTTTTATAGCTGGCATCAAGCGGCATCGTGTCAACGATGACCATCGCCTTGCCACTGTCAATCCACTTTTTGAGTTCGTCGGTGGTCACGACGTCGTAATCGCCCCGCTGAACCTCGCGCACCACTTTGACGGCAGCACTTTCCTTGTCCACTTCCGCTTCGAATTTGTCCTTGGCGATCGCCGTTCCCAGACCACCCCCAGCCATTCCGATGATGAGCACCAGACTTACAACCAACCGATTAAACCGGGTCATGCCTTTCCTCCTCATTTGTTGAATCCTGATAAATAAACTCTGACCGGCGCAATCCGGAACCGATGTCGCCAGCCATACAGCAGCAGGATGCCACCCGTGAGCACAAAATCCCGATAAAGCGCCGCGCGCATGCCCGCGAAGGCTCTCCCTTCCGGGTCTTCGGGGCCGAAACAACCACAATCCACATCCAGCCCCATCCACAGACCATAGCCCAGGACCGCGATAAAAATCGCCATCAGGACGGCCATCAGGGTCAGACTGCCGCGCAGATCAACCATCAGCCCGATGGCGGCCAGGACTTCAAGGGCCGGCAAAACCACCGCGATCGGCATCAACAAGCCTTCCGGCACCAGACCATAGGCCGCGATGATAACCGCAAAAGAAGCGGGATCCACTAATTTGATGAGGCCCGCATAGAGGAACACCAGGGCCAGCCCCCATCGAAGGCCACGGTAAAGCCAGATACCGTCCTCGCGATGTGGGATGTGCCATGTCAACGTCTTCATCATATCGGTATCTTGCTTATATATCCTTGGTGAAAAAGAGGTATCCAATGCGATTTTAATTGGTTACATAGTAAAATGAGAATCGTGAATCAAATCGTTAATATTGATGCAAAGCCTGCCTGTAAAAAGGTTTTATCTATACGTTTGTATTGGAAACGCGGTATTGTTGGCGCTGCGGTAGACGGCGAAAGACGGTGGGCTCCCCCCCTCAAAGGGCCTGTCGACAGCTGCGGGTTGCCGGCCAGGGAACCTTTACGAAAGGGTTCAAGTTTAGTATGGTCGACGTCAGGCAGGATCAGGACAACGCCCGTCGATCCCCACCCAAAGAGGGCTGTCCGTCGTTATTCTTGGACATTACCGAAAGGACCCCCCATGGAACCCAAAGACACCCTTCTCACCACCAAGGAGTTTGCATCGCGATCCGGTATGACCGTTGCCCAGGTCACCAAACTGCTCCGCGAAAACAAAATCAGGGGTGAAAAGCAGTCCGGCCGATGGATGATCCCGGCTAGCGCCCTAAATGCCGGTGACGCCCCGTCGACCACGGCCAAGGCCAAAGCCAAAAAGCCCGCCCAAACCGCCCGGAAATCTGCGGCGTATTCCCTGGCCGAATTCAGCGCCATGACCTACCTGACCGAAGCCGGTGTCGTCCGCTGGTTGAAGGAAGGGCGGCTGCAGGGACATCAATCGCCGGGGGGCGAATGGCAAATTGATGCCGCCAGCCTTGAAAATCCCTATGTCAAAAATCTCCTGCGCCCATAGACAATGACCGCTGAAGCCCATCAGGCGACCATGCCCCCCGAAAACCTTATCGACTGTTTCATGGGATTGCCGACCCCCAATCTGTTCGCCGGCGGCCTGCTGTTCCACAACCGCAAAGAATGGATTCCGGTGATTGCCCTGGCCAAAAGCCCCCAAGTCATTCTGACGTTGTGCCGTCTCTGGGCCGAAGATCCAACCCCCTTTGCCGCATCGCCGGCGGCGACGTGACCCATGGCGGCCATCCTCTTGAATCTTTTCGATAACCTGCGCGCGCGGCAACCTTCCCCGGACACCCCGCATACCGCCTTTGCAGCCCCGGAAACCGTTCAGCACGTCCGTCGGTTTCATCACACGCTGCCGATCTACCGGCCCACGCCCTTGATCGCCCTCGATCAATTGGCACGCACGCTGGGGGTCGGCCGGATCTGGATCAAGGACGAATCCAAACGCTTCGGCCTCAACGCCTTCAAAGGCCTGGGCGCCTCCTACGCGGTATGCACCACCTTGGCGGACCATCTTGACATGCCCCCGCCACTGGACTTCACCGCTTTCAGCCAGCCCCGCATTCGCAAAGCTTTGTCTCAACTTACCCTTGTGACCGCCTCGGACGGCAACCACGGGGCGGCCGTGGCCTGGATGGCGGCCCAACTCGGCTGCCGCAGCAAGGTGCTGCTGCCCCGCGGAACGATAGCCGCTCGCCTGGACGCTATTCGCGCCTTCGGCGGCGAAGCGATCGTCATCGACGGCAACTATGACGACGCCGTGCGACACGCGGCCCGGCAGGCCGACGACCAGGGGCATTTCCTTATCCAGGATACGGCCTGGGAAGGATATGAGGCCGTCCCGGAGCGCATCATGCAGGGCTATCTGACGCTTTTGGACGAAGCGCTCGCGCAGATGGGCGACACGCTCCCCACCCACCTGTTCGTGCCATGCGGCGTCGGCGCCCTCGCGGCGTCACTCCAGGCCTATCTTGTCGAACGCTTCGCGGATCAGCGGCCGCGGCTGGTGGTTATCGAAGCGGCCGCCGCCGATTGCTATTACCGCTCCATGCGGGCGGGCGGGCAGGAAATCATTCCCGTGAAGGGGGAACTGGCCACCCGCATGGCCGGGCTGGCCTGCGGCGAACCCACGCGGCCGGGCTGGGAAATCCTGCGCCGCTACGCCGATACGTTTGCCAGTGCCCGGGACGATCTGGCCGAAGCCGGCATGCGGCGTCTGGCCTTGCCCCATCCACCGGACCCGCCCATCGAAGCCGGCGAATGCGGCGCGGTCTCCACGGGCTGTCTGTGCCACATGATGCAGTCGGAGACCGCTCAGGACGGGCGGAAGCAGTTGGGACTTGGACCGGCATCACGCATCCTGCTCATTTCCACCGAGGGGGCCACCGACCCCGACGCCTACCGGCAGACCGTCGACCGTTTCAAGGACGATGGATCGGCCGGGCGTTGACACCACAGGCCGGCACCCCACGTTAAGGGCATCTTGATCAACGGAGGCAGCACCTTCGACCTCATGAACGACAAAACACCGCCATCGCCTTTTGCCATCCCCAATGTGCGCCGTTTCATCGCCTTTCGGGTGTGCTTCAACGCCCGTTTCTACTATCCGGTCTTTGCAGTACTCTTTCTCGATTTCGGGCTGACGCTGGAACAATTCGCCCTGCTGAACGCCGCCTGGGCGGCCACCATTGTCCTGCTGGAAGTCCCTTCCGGCGCTTTGGCGGACCTTATCGGCCGCCGCAATTTACTGGTGGTGGCCGGTGTGCTGATGATTGCCGAAATCGCCCTCCTGTGCCTGGCGCCCCGGGGCGGCGGGCCGCTGCTGTTTGCCATTTTCCTGGTGAACCGGGTCCTAAGCGGTATGGCCGAGGCGGCCGCCAGCGGCGCGGACGAAGCCCTGGCCTATGACGCCCTGAAACGCGATGGGCGTCCCGAAGACTGGGGACGGGTGCTCGAAAGACAAATCCGCTACCAATCCATGGGCTACGTCATCGCCATGAGTGTCGGAGCGGCGGTCTATGATCCGGATCTGCTCAACCGCCTCATGGACGGCCTGGGACTGGCCCTGCGGTTTGCGCCGGAAACCACCCTGCGCTTTCCGCTCTTTCTGACCCTGGCCATGGCCATCGGCGCCCTGGTGCAGACGCTGGGGATGGAAGACATCGCTTTGGATGAAACCCCGGCCAAAACCGCGGCAGGCGAACCCGTCTCCATGATCCGGCAGACGTTCCGGATGACGTGGCGTGCCGGGCGTTGGATTCTGCAAACCCCCATGGCGCTGTGCATCATCCTGGCCGGCCTGCTGTTCGACCATGTAATCCGGGTGGTGATCACCTTGAACAGCCAATACCTGCGCGCTATCCACTACCCGGAGGCCTCCTTCGGCCTGATCGGGTCGGGCTTGGCCCTGATGGGAATGGTGATCCCCAAGATTGCCGAAAGAATGGATGCCCGCTTCAGGCCCACGTCCAATTTCTTCACTGTTGCCGCGATGGCCGCCATGGGCCTGACCGGCATTACGTTTTTCTGGCCCTACGTCGGGCTCCTGCCCCTGGCCATGCTCTCCGCCGTCATGATGTTCACGAACTTTTTCTCCAGCCGCTACCTGAACCAGATCACGGCTTCGGCGCAGCGCGCCACGGTCCTGAGTTTCAAGGGTCTGTCCTATAATCTGGCGTATGGCATGGCGGGGCTGCTCTATGCCTTGCTGCTGGCTTTTCTCCGCCGGCACCCGGCCATTCTTGCCGCGGCTGGCGACAAAGACCTGGAGGCGCTGGTTTTCGAACAGTCTTTTCTTTACCTGCCGGGGTATTTTATTCTGATGCTGGCTGTGTTAATTATGGTGGCGCGACTTCAGCTCAAACGCCATACAAAACCTCCCAAAACAGGATAGGGCACCATGAAACCGATGCAGGTCAAGATCTTCTACGATGGAGGCCACATTCCCTCCGAACGCTTCGAGTCGATCATCACCAATCTCTCCGACAAGGTAAACCACTGGCTGAATGACCATCCGGACATCGAAGTCCTGAACATCCTGCAGTCCGAATCCCAGGGATCGGAGAACGCCTGGAATATCACCTTGTCGATTTTTTATCGCTGACCGATGAATACCTGGTCCCATCCACAGACCATCGGCGACTGGCTGAAAGGCATGCTGGCCCTGCGGCCCATTGTTTTAGTGCTGCTGCTCAGCCTGGCGCTCATCGCCGAGTTGCGCTTCGATTGGGCCGAGCACCTGGTGGGGCGCTACCTCGTGACCACGAACCCCTTCCGGCCCGAATCCGGTGCCATCTGGGAAAAGGGGCATCGCACCGAGGATGCCCGCCAGGTCCTTGAAAAGATCGTCACGGACAAGCAGGCCGTTCAACGCGAAGCGAGGGATGCCCAAAACTTCACGCAGATCGCCCAGGCCCTCTCCCGCGGCATCGAACTGATCATCTCGGCGGATCATTTTCGTCATCTCTACATCGAACTGCCCCCGGAACTCGCCGCGGAATTGCTGTCCCCCTACACGTTGGTGCGCATTGTCAGTAAAAATGAGTGGGATCGCGCCTTTTTCGAACCCGGCGCCAGCGGTTTCAGCATTTACTTCCTCAATAAAGACAACCGCGTTCTCCAGCAGTTGACCGTATCCGCCGATATGCTGGCCCGCATGGAACAAGGGGAAACCCCGCGCATCGACCGGCTGGAGAACCTGCCCCAGTTTGCCAACCGCATTTATGCCGCCGACCGCTTTTTCAGAGCCCTGGAGTCCGTTTCCGAAGACGTCCGCCGCCAGGGTGTCCCCTGGCCGGAAAATTTATTGAAGTCGCCCGGGCGGGTTTCCCGCGTGGCCATTTCCGATGAGGTGCTCTCGGGGTATATCGAACTGGGGTTTGAAATGGAGGAGCCCAGCCAGACGCGGGTGATCCTCTTCCAGGGACGGGACTGGGCCGTGGCCCGCATACGGGCGGTGCTGGAGGGCGAAACATTTGAAAACCCGATCACTTTTTAGACGTTAACGTGTTGGCACTATCGGAATGATCCGTTTTCTGCGAACCACTTTTTATGTTGGATTGATTGCCGGCGGCCTGGCGGTCTTAGGCCTGGTGGGCCTGTTGTTTGTCGTCGTGCAGGATCTGCCCCGGGTTCCCGATCCGCTGGGCCGCATCATCGAAACGCCGCCTACCGAAATCTTTGCGGTGACGGGCGAACGCCTGATGGTCATCGGCGGCCGCGAGGCCATTCCCATCAAGCGAGTTTCCCAGGACTTCATCAATGCCGTCATTGCCACCGAAGATCACCGCTTCTGGGGCCACCACGGCGTCGATAAACTGCGCACGCTGAAAGCGCTCTGGATCACCCTGTTCCAACCGGGCAAAATCCAGGGCGCCTCCACGATCACCCAGCAGCTGGCCAAAAATCTTTTCTTCTCTTTCGAACGCAGCTATATGCGCAAATTCCGCGAACTGCTGGTGGCGCTTCAGATCGAATCCCGCTACGGCAAGGAAGACATCCTGGAAGCGTACATCAACCAGATTGCCTTCGGTCCCCAGGCCCATGGGATCGAACAGGCCGCCCGGAGTTTTTTCGGCAAGACCGCCTCCGAGATCAATCTGGCCGAAGCCGCCATGCTGGCCGGCCTGCCCAAATCCCCCACGCGCTACAACCCTTACCGGCATCTGGGGCGCGCCAAGACACGGCAGCGCATCGTCCTGGCGCGCATGGTGGCAACCGGGTATATCACGCGCGCCCAGGCCGACGAAGCGTTCCAGACCCCCATCGTGCTGGCCGCCAGCACGCGCAAAGCGCGCACCGGCGGCTATTTTCTCGACATGGTCATCCGGCATCTCGAAGATCGCTATGGCGCGGACGCGGTTCATCACGGCGGCCTCAAGGTGGCGACCACCATCGATCCCCAGTTGCAGACCTGGGCCGAAGACGCCATGGACGAAGGCCTCGAAAGTCTGGCGGCCATGACCGGCAAGGCCCCGGAAGACACCGCGGCGGAAGCGCAGCACCCCCAGGGCGCGCTGGTGGCCATCGAGGCCAAATCCGGCGCCGTCAAAGCGCTGGTGGGAGGCCGCGGCTATACCGAAACCACCTACAATCGCGCCATCCAGAACAACCGGCAGGCCGGCTCCGGGTTCAAACCCTTTACCTATTATACCGCACTGGAAACGCTCGGATTTTCTCCGGCCACGGTCCTGGTGGATCGCCCCATGACCATCGCCGTTCGCGGTGCCGCCGATTGGCAGCCCCGCAATTTCAGCCGAACCTTCCACGGCCCCATCGTTCTCAAGAAAGCCTTGATGGATTCGGTCAACACCATTGCCGCCCAACTCATCGAACGCACCGGACCCGAAGCGGTCATCGCCACGGCCCGGCGCTGCGGGATTCAAAGTCCGCTACGGCCCGTCTACTCCCTGGCGTTGGGCACATCGGGTGTCAGTCCGCTTGAAATGGCCGGCGCTTTCGCCACCTTTGCCACCGGCGGCATCCGTCACGACCCCTTCTGGATTCTGCGGGTCGAAGACACCCAGGGTCGCATTCTGGAGGAACATCTCGTCAGCGGACAGCGGGTCCTGGAACCCGATTTGAGCTACCAGATCGTGGACATGCTGCGGGGCGTTTTAGATCACGGCTCCGGCGCGGTGGTCCGCCGGTTGGGATTCACATTGCCGGCGGCCGGCAAGACCGGCACCACCAACAGCTTCAAGGACGCCTGGTTCACCGGGTTTACACCGACCCTTAGCACTTCGGTCTGGGTCGGCTTTGACAAAGAGCGCCCCTTGCGCGACAAAAACGGCGTCGGCATTACCGGCGGCCGCGGTGCGGCTCCCATCTGGACGCGCTTCATGAAACAGGCCATGGAAGGCGAACCAACCCGCGAATTCACGATTCCCGAAGACATCCACATGGAAATCATCGACCCGCAAACCGGCCGGCCGCCGGACGAACTCTCGCGGGAAACGATCGAAGTGGCCTTGACCGAAGATCAGACGGCCAATGGCGCCATTATTGAAGGGCAACCGGCAGGGATTTTGCTGAACCCGGGGCCCGAGCACCCGGCATCGCCGCCGCCAACGACGGAAGGCATCATCGAGGAAGATCTGCCGATCAACAATTAAAACCGGCATCCCGTGCCAGAAACCGCCCGGGGATGCCTGCAACATGAGACCAATCGTGGCCATTCAATCGCTAAAACATATCGC
>Ga0180434_10002239_pt1 | contig 26297 bp, 24 predicted proteins | sample SS_ome_7_FD_132453 | JGI IMG/M metagenome (GOLD analysis project Ga0180434, IMG submission 132453) | Hypersaline lake sediment archaeal communities from the Salton Sea, California, USA - SS_1_D_2 metaG | ecosystem: Environmental > Aquatic > Non-marine Saline and Alkaline > Hypersaline >... | reverse complement strand
TGGCAATTCTGAAAGGGGTAACACTTCCTGACAGCGTTCAGGTCAGCTACGCGTACGGCTTCAGCGGGGACATCGGCGGCGGGCCCTACAACCGCCGTCAGAGCCTGGCAACAGCCCTGAGCCTGGATACCTGGACCGCGACCGTTGACCAGCATGATCCCGGTGCTGACTACCCCGCACTCGGCGACGCCCTGGCGGCCTGGGCCGCCGGTGGCAGCCAGGATGCCATCGTCACCATCACGGACAATAGCACCTACGCCGAGTCGCTTTCGATCATCATGTCAGGCAAGCAGACCCTGACCATACAGGCTGCCGACGGCAAGTGCCCGGTAGTGAGGCTGCTTGATGGCCCCACTGAACTGGCTGACCTGGCAATCACGGGAGGTGCCGACCAGGGGGCATCTCTCACGCTCAACGGCCTGTGGTTCGAAGGCGGCATCTGCGTCGATGCCGGGAGCCTCGGCGCCCTCCAGCTTGCTCACTGCACGCTTGTCCCCGGGCGCGGGCTGGACTCAGAGGGCGAGCCCCTGCAAGCAGGCCGGCCGAGCATCGTGGCGGGCCTCCCCAATGCCGCGCTACGGGTGAGCATCAGCCATAGCATCGTGGGACCAGTACGGCTGCCGGACGAGATCGCCAGCCTGACCGTGAGTGACAGTGTCGTCCACTCACCGCTCAGGGGCGGGCCCGCCCGGCACAGTCCGGCTCTGGTGTCCGGTAACCTCAAACCATTTCCGGGACTCACCTCCGTGACCCCGTCACTGCACGTCAAGATCGGTGAAGAAGGCCCCCACACGGCTACTCTTGCCACCCGGCCGACCACCCTGGGACAGGCCCGCCAGCTACTGGAGGCGGCCATACGGACTGCCCACGGCAGCGTGGCATTCACCGAAGCCGGGGTGGCTACCGGCGGCAATCGGCTGGTTGTGGTGCCGGGAACTCCCGCTACCGTGAGCATCACGAGCGCTGAAGGCGATCCCTCCGCCGAGGAGTTCAGGCTGGCCGACGGCTCCGAGCGCCTGGTTCAGGCAGTCATATCCGCCCCGCTGTCCCCGTTTCCGGTGCTGACCTCACCGGCACCGGCCCTCAGCGTAACCATGGCAGACGAAGGAACGCACCCCGCGGTTCTCGCCTCGGTACCGGGGTCACTGACACAGGCAAGGGTCTACCTGCATAATGCCATCCGTGCCGCCCACGTCACCCCGGCCTTTCAGAATGTCATCGTTGCCAGTGGAGCAGACCGGCTCGTCTTGCTGCCCGGCACCGAAGACACGATGGCGCTCTTCGGCGCCACCTCTGACGACCGGACGACCTTCCGGCAGCTGGGATTGCACGAGGACCGTCCCGCGATTGGCGCCAGCGATATCGGCTACCAGCCCGGCCCCAGGACCCGACTGGAGCGAACGACAGTCTTCGGGAACACGTGTGTCTACGAGCTGGAGCTCGGTTCGGAGAGCATATTCACGGGAGTGGTCACGGCTCAGCGACGCCAGACGGGCTGCACTCGTTTCAGCTATCTCCCCGAGGGCTCCCAGGCACCCCGGCGCTACCGCTGCCAGCCTGACCTGGCTCTCCATGTGTGCGCCCTGGAAGCGGGGAAGTCCATTGACAAGCTGACCGAGGCACAACGGGCGACGGTCCTCGCTCGGCTCACACCCATCTTCACATCCGAGAGCTACGGTAACCCTGCCTACGCGCAGCTTGGTCACATCTGCGCAACCGAAATCAGCACCGGTACCGAGGACGGCTCCGAGATGGGTGTCTTCAGCCACCTCCGGCAGCCACAGAGGAATGCCAACCTGGGCGTCAGCCTTGATGAGTATATACGCCTGGGCCTGGAAGCAGGCGTCTTCCATGTCACCTAGACACAGGGTAAGGAGAGCACCATGAAGGGCGACTTCACTCGCGTAACATTCGACCCCGACAAGCACTACAGCGGCGTGCGCATGCAGCAGGGGCGCGTCCAACTGGATGCTGACTTCAACGAGCACGCTGACATCCAGGCTCACCTGGCCGGTACTACGCGCCGCGATACCATCGGCCTGTGCGGCGGGCCGCTGGGGCAGGACCCCGAGGGCACTCCCCTGGCCGGGTTCATGATTGAGGATGGCGATGAGCTCAGCATCACCAGGGGCCGCTACTACGTGGACGGCATCCTGTGCGAGAACGGCGTCACCACTCCCATGGCCAAGCAGCCGGACCTGCCCGTCGGCAACCTGGCCGACGTGGTCACGCCACCGCAGGCGTCAATGGGCGCGGGCCTCTACCTGGCCTACCTGGACGTCTGGCAACACCACCTCACCACCCTGGAGGACGAGACCATCCGCGAGGTCGCCCTGGGAGGTCCGGACACGACCACCCGCACCCAGACCATCTGGCAGGTAAGACTCCTGCGGGTGGGTGATGCCGGTGACAAGCCACCCCCCTGTGCCACCGACTCACCAGCCTGGAGGAGAGCGACCGCAGCCAGCACCGGCCGGCTGAGCGCCTGGGCCGAGCCCGAGGCCACCGAGATTGACCCCTGTCTCATACCCGCCCGTGCCGGCTACCGGGGGCTGGAAAACCACCTCTACCGGGTCGAGGTGCACCGTATCATCTCCAGAAACCAGATCACCTTCAAGTGGTCGAGGGAGAATGGCTCGGTGGTCGCCCGGTGGGACAGCCAGGACAGCCTGGAGCCTGACAAGCTAACTGTCAGCACCGCCGGGCGGGACGAAGCGCTGGGCTTTGCCCCGGACGACTGGATAGAGCTGACCGATGACGGGCGCGAGCTCCGCGGCGAGCCGGGTATCCTGGTACAGGTGATCAAGGTCGATGGCAAGGTCCTGACCATCAACCCGGGCCCGGCAACCGTAAAAATCAGTGACTTCGCGCCCACCAGGAAGGTACGGCGCTGGGATATGCCAGGAGATACCGGCGAGATCACCGTGGACCTGAGAGAGGCCGACAGCCGGTTCGAGCTTGAAAACGGCGTCTATGTCGCTTTCGAGGCAGGCAGCTACCACACCGGCGACTACTGGGTGATTCCGGCACGTACCGCCACCCGAGACATCGAGTGGCCGAGCTCCGGCAGCACACCCCTGCCCCGGTCCCCTCACGGCATTCGTCACCACTACTGCCCCCTGGCCATACTCGGCTTCGACGGGACTGCGTGGAAGCGAGTCCACGATTGCCGCCGGCTGTTCCCGCCGCTGACGGAGATGGTGCGCTTCTTATTCATCGATGGTGACGGCCAGGAGACAATGCCCACTCACCCTGACCTGCCCCGTCCCCTCCAGGTGGGGGTCCTCAACGGACAGACGCCGGTGACGGACGCACGCGTCCGCTTCCGCATCACCGACGGCTCCGGCGGTACGCTGAAGGCCGGTACAGAGACCGGCAGTGACGTCACCCTGGAATTCAGCCCCGGCGGCGTGTATGAGTGCGCGTGGCGCCTGGCTCCCTCTCCCTTCAGCCAGCAGGTAGAAGCCACCCTGCTCGAGATCGACGGCAAGCCGATGACAGACACCAACGGCACGCCGTTTTTCACCCCCATCCGCTTCAGCGCCAGCCTGAGCGTGGCCGAACAGGTCTACTACGATTCGAGCCAGTGCATCAACCCCACCAAACCGGATACCGTCCAGGAGGCTCTCGACCAGCTGTGCCGGAATGCCGCCCTCTACTATGTCAGCGGGGATGGCCAGGAGACGATGCCCGGGGGCAAGCTTCCCCGCCCGCTCCAGGTGCGCGTGGCCAACGGTCAATGGCCGGTGAGGAAAGTGCCGGTCGTGTTCAGCCTGGTCAAGCCTTCCGACGGCATCCTGACAGCGGCGGGTGAGTCCGGCCAAACGGTTACGGTACCCACCGACGAGGACGGGCTGGCTTCCTGCCAGTGGCAGCTGGACAGCAAGAACCAGAGCCAGCAGGTGGAAGCACACCTGAAGGAGGCCGAACACCAGCCCATTCGCTTCAATGCCAGCTTGAGCGCAGCCAGCCAGGTCGCCTATGACCCCAGCAACTGCCCCGTGCTGGAGAGCGCCAATACCAGTACCGTGCAGCAGGCCATTGACGAGCTATGCAAGATGGGCGGACAGGCACCCGGCATCCATATCACCGATGTCCTCACCGTCAAGCCGCGCAGGTCCGTGCGCAACGATGGTGAGGTCACGGTGGCCGAGTTTGCCGAAGGCCTGCGGGTGGAGTGTGACCAGGAGATTGCCAGGGGGGCGATCTCACCGCCAAATTGCTTCGTCACGCTGTACCTGCCATTTCCCGTGACGCCATCCGACCGCGAGCTATGGGGGAGCAACCTGGTCGGTTTTCAGCCGCTCATTCTCGCCGGTAAGGTCAGAAGCAACCGTAACGTCATCACCTGGCGTCCGCCCTGGTACCAGAGTGATTCCGGGGACTGGCTGTCGCAGAGGCTCTTCCCGGTGTTTGTCAAGCGCGAGATAGGAGACCGTGTGCTGGCCCATCTTACTGTCAAGGGTAACTTCATCTGGGCGGCCAGGGACACCCGGTGGCACCTTGACGGGGAGGCCCTGGTGGACCCCGCCGGCAGGTCCCCTGTCAACCTGCTTCTCCCCAGTGGTGACGGGGTCCGTGGCGGCGACTTCGAGATGTGGTTCTGGCTGACCAGCGGCGGCGGCCCCACCGTGGCACCGGTTGATGTCAACACTGCCACGGTGGCGGAGCTGGTGGCGCTTCCGGGTGTCGGTACCGGGCTGGCGGGCATGATCGTGGCCAACCGCCCGTACGAGAGCGACACGGACCTGCGCAAGAAGGTCCCCGGCCTGGGTGCGCGTAAGGTGGCCAACCTCAAGGGGCTTATTGCTTTCGCTCGGTAGCAGGCTGCTGCCGGATGGTAACCCTGCGTACTGCCTTACCGGCACGCAGCCCGTGCTCCGGAGGCAGCACCGGCTGCAGGACTCAGGCTGCTGCAGGACCAACCTTGTGGCCCCTGCTCAAGTGGACGGCGACTCCGCCAATCTGCGTATTGACTCCACCGGCATCGCCGGACTAGGATAAGGCTCCGGCGGTCCTGTGCCTGCCGGAAGGTGCTCCGCCTGGGAAAGAGCGTGGCCCGTTTCCTGGCAGGTAACCACAGGGAAGAAGGAGGGTCCAATGAGTGCGGATCTAAGGGCAGATGCAGTCTTTGAGGGCGGCGGCGTCAAGGGAATCGGCCTGGTGGGTGCAGTTGCATTTGCCGAAGAGCAGGGCTATACCTGGGCAAACGTCGCCGGTACCTCCGCGGGGGCTATTGTCGCTGCCCTGCTCGCAGCCGGCTACCGGGCCCCGGAACTGAGGGACATTCTCATGAAGCTGAACTACAGCAGCTTCAAGGATTCCAGCCTGCTGGACAGGATACCGGTGGCGGGACCCCTGGCAAGTGTTGTTTTCGAGAAAGGCCTGTACGAAGGCGAGTTCTGCAGGACCTGGCTCAAGGAGCTGCTGAGCAAGAAGGGCGTCGAGACCTTCGGGGACCTCATTGTCGAGGGGGAGACAGACGAGCGCTACCGCTTCAAGCTCAGGGTGATCGTCTCGGACCTCTCACGGGGCCGGCTGATGGTCTTGCCTCAGGACATCGCTGCATTCGGCGTCAGCCCCGAGCACCTGAACGTGGCCCTCGCGGTCAGGATGAGCATGAGCATTCCGTTTTTCTACGAGCCGGTCAAGCTCCAGAACGTGACCACCGGAGAAACCAGCTACATCGTCGACGGCGGACTGCTGAGCAACTTTCCGGTATGGCTCTTCGACTCCCAGGGGGCTGAACCCGAGTGGCCGACATTCGGATTCAAGCTGGTTGAACCTGGCGAAGACAAGGACGCCCCCAATGATATCAAGGGGCCGGTGAGCCTCCTGGCGGCGCTGTTCTCCACCATGATGCAGGCCCATGACGCGCGCTACATAGACGACGCCCATTTCGTGCGCACCATTCCTATCCCCACCCTGGGCATCAAGACAACCGAGTTTGACATCACCAGGGAGAGAAGCGAGGACCTCTATCAGTCCGGCAGAAAGGCAGCCGAGGACTTCTTCAAGACCTGGGATTTCGACACGTACATAAAGAAGTACCGGAAGCAGAAGGCTCCCAGCCGGGGCACACGACTCAGGACATAGTGCTTGTGAGGCGCATATGATCTCGGTAGTAGACTGGTTCCTGGTCTGGTGGCTCCGCACCGGTCGCTACGGCTGGTCCAGGATACGGCGGCGGCTCTTCGAACGCGGGTACCTCAGAAGAGAGCTTCCACCCGCAAACTCACTTCAGGAAATCGAAGCATGCCTGCAGCAGGTCACCTGGACAATGGACGGACCTGTGCACCTGTTCGACTGCATCAGCCATCCGCAGGTGACCTGGGCCAAGAAGAGGGACGATTGTGACGGCTTCGCAGTCCTCGCGGCAGAGCTCCTGAACCGCTGGAAAGCCAGCTCCAATCCGGTCCTGGTCACTGCCATAACCCGACCCGTCCGGAAAAGCCATACCGTCTGTGCATTCACATCGCTGCGAGGAGCACTGTGCTACTTTGACAATCACAGACTGCGGCGTGGCGACTACCGGAAGCACGAGGATATCGCTCGGGAGTTCAGCCGAGGCTCGGGCAGAGTGGTGTGCTGGGACGTCAGGAATCCCTTCACCTTTGACCTGGTCGAGTTCCACCGGGGATAGTGCGTCCTAATGTGAGGCCGCGCACACATGCGGCGACCAATACTCAGACATACATTGCGCTGTAATACAGCAGGCACGTTACCCTCCAGCAAGCGGTTTGACGAGCACCTTGTATGCCAATTCAGGGAGGAAGTCAATCGGGAGAGTCGAATGGTAGTGTAACGTATTATGTGTAAAAGGGAGGGGCGTATCCTTCCAGTGGGGAAATAAACCGAAAGGAGGTACGCCCCATGGTAGAGATCAGAGACCTTGCTCAGCTTACAGTAAAGGAACTGTGGCAAGCGGTCAAGGAAGAAGAGGGATGGTGGGGGGACTTGAAGCCAGAGACGGCGAGGCTGGTGAAGAGTCCCTCCCCCAGATGGTACACGGCGCTGATGTCGTCGATCTCCATCTGCCGTATGACTGTCTCCGGCTTCCTCCTGGGAGCGTGACCCTGAGTGGTTTCTTCATGCCCGGTAATGCGCATCACCCCACGTTACGGCCGGAGGAATGCGGCGGACGGGGAGGGCCGTCCCCCAGCTTTTTGATGAAGAAGAGCCCGTCATCTCCGGGGGCGTAGAAATCCGGTATCCGGCCCGCGATGCGGTAGCCCTTGCTCCCGTGAAAGCGCCTTGTCTTCTCGTATTCCGGCCTGGATGAAGTCTCTATGACGGTCATTCTGCCTCCGGCTTCCGCTATCCTCCCTTCAGCGAACTCCATCAGACCGGTGCCGATACCCTGCCCCTGTCTATCGGGAGCGGTTGCCATCCAGTATATGTCCCATGTCCCCTGGGTAAGCGGAGTGGGCCCGTAGCAGATGTAGCCGGCGATGACACCGCCGACTTCGGCGACAAAGGTATTATACCCCGAACCACCGGGGTCGCGCAGGTAGCTGTCGATGACCTCCACAGCGACCTCGATGTCGGTAGGGCTGAACTCCGGCACGGTAGCCAGGAGACCGAGCAGTGCTTCCCGGTCGCGGGCAACCATCGGGCGTATGTGAGGAACCGGACCGGACATCATGCGGCATCCCTACCAAGGGCAAGCCGGGTGATCCTGTCGATGAGACCGGCGTAGGTCATGCCTGCCGCCGCAGCCTGGCGCGCCGCCCCCGACCCCGGAGACACGTCCGGATTGGGATTCACCTCCAGCACGTTCAGGTTTCCGCCTGCATCGGTGCGCATATCTACCCGGGCGTAGCCTTGGCAACCCAGCATGCGGCAGGCCCTGATGGCCAGGGCGCCGATGTCTTCGCGTTCTTCTTCCGTGACGTGCGCGGGGCAGGACGGTACCGTGCCCCCGAAGTAGCGGCTGTCCGGCTGCCACTTGGCGGAGTAGGTGAGGATTCGGGGAGCACCGGAGGGCAGAGCGTACTCTACCTCGGATACCGGCAGAGCCAGCATCTCCGAGTTCCCCAGAACGGTGGCGTTGAACTCGCGGCCGTCGAGGAATTCCTCCACCAGGGCCGTGCCCCCATAGTGCCGGCTTACCCTGGCTACCTGTCCCCGCAGCCCTGCGGGGCTGTCCACCACGCTTTCGGATGATATTCCGTGACTGGCGTCCTCCCCCTGCGGCTTGACGATGCAGGGAAAGCCGAGGTTGAAGCCGGAAACACTTCCCTCCGAGAGCACCTGGAAGACGGGAGTCCTGATACCGTTGGCCTGGAGTAACTTCTTCGAGCCGGCCTTGTCCAGGGACAGCCTCAAGGCCGCACCGGGACAGCCGGTGTAGGCAAGCCCGAGCGCAGACATCATGTCGGCGACCTCCGCCTCTGTCTCCGGGTTGCCGGAGAAACCCTCGAAGAGGTTGAAGACGACGTCCGTTTCCAGGCGTCTGAGTGTCGCCTCGACCTCTTCCAGCGGGGGCGCCAGGGGCACTTGCCTGACCGGGTATCCAAGCGCTGACAGAGCACCTCCGACAGCCCGCACTGCTTCCAGCACCCCCAGGACGGCCTGCTCCTCACCCAGACTACGGTACCTGGATGGGCAGTCCGCGTTGAATATGATGGCTACACGGGCGCCCAACGCGAGTACCTCCCCAGTGCGGCGTCAAGGATAGCGCCGGTGAGTTCCTGATGTGACCAGCCCAGCATCCCGACCATGATGACAAGGTCGCTATGATTCCCGAGTCCAGGCAACGGGTTGATCTCGATAAAGTATGGCAACCCGTCGGCCCCAACTCTGAAGTCCAGCCGGGCGAAGTCCCGGCACCCCAGTATCTCGAAGGTCTTCAGGCTGAATTCCTCGAGCTCTCTGAGGGTATCATCTCCCAGGCGCGCGGGGCACTCGTAGTCGACGAGAACCTCCCAGTCCCGCTTCGTCTCCAGCGAATAGATGAAGTGCCGGTGACTCTGCCTGGGAACCACGCGCATCACGCCGACCACCCTGGGGGGATGATTGCCCACCATGCCCACAGTCACCTCGTCGCCGTCGATGAACTCCTCGAGCATCATCGGCTGCCGGTAGCACTGCGCCAGCCGGTCAGCTAATTCGGCTGCTTCGAGCGGGGTCTCCGCCAGGGAACCGGAGCGGACGCCCTTGCTGGAGCCTTCGTAGGCTGGCTTTATGATGACCGGGTACCTGAGCCGTGGCCAGGATACCCCGCCCGGTTGGCCGGTGGTCTTGAAGGAGGGTGTCCGGACCCCGGCTGCCGCCAGCAGGGTCTTGGTCAAAGGCTTGTCCAGGCAGACGGCCAGGCACTGGGGGTCCGAACCGGAGTAGGGTATGCCGAGCATCTCCAGGACGGAGGGCACCTGGGCCTCGCGGCTGCGGTAGGTGCCTCTCCCCTCGGCGATGTTGAACACGAAGTTCACCCGCTCGGTGCGGATGCTCTCAAGGAACTCCCAGCCACCCCCGAGCCTGGTCACGCAGTGCCCCAGCCCCCGGAGGCTGCCGGCGATGAGGTCCACGGTCCCGGCGGAGTCATACTCCTCCAGCGCATCCTCGGGGCCGGAAGGGCTCACGGGCACCGCCTCCTTGAGGTCATACGCCAGCCCGATCCTCATAATTACTCGCTCCTCTTCGCCTGGCGTGGTGCCCTTCTGGTAACGGGCACGGTAGCTGTCGCCCTTCTGAGGCGACTGACCCCCGGCACTGCTCTCTCCTCCGGCACGGCGGCACCGGGGTTACGATATTTGAAGACGTCTCCGCGGTAGTTCCTCAGCAGCAGTTGCTCCTCTGTCTGCGAGAGCACGTAGCTGGGCTGGAGGGGAACCTTGCCACCACCATCGGGAAGGTCCACCACAAAGGTGGGAACGGCCAGCCCGGACGTGTGGCCACGCATGCCTTCGATGATCCTGATGCCCACCTCCACCGGGGTACGCAGGTGCTCTGTGCCCTGCACCTCGTCACACTGGAACAGGTAGTACGGGCGCACCTTTATCCTCAGCAGCCCGTGGCACAGCTTCATCTGGTCCTTCAGCGTATCATTCACCCCTCTCAACAGGACAGACTGGTTATTGACCGGAATCCCGCTCCGGACCAACCGGTCGCAGGCCGCCGCCGCTTCGGGAGTTATCTCCCGCCAGTGGTTGAAATGGGTGTTCAGCCATATCGGGCCGTAGCGGGAGAGCATACCGCAAAGCTCATCGTCAATGCGCTGGGGAAGCACGACCGGGCACCGGCTGCCGATCCGGATGATCTCCACGTGCCTGATGCTCCTCACGGCGGAGATGACTCTCTCAAGACGGCCGGTGGACAGAGTGAGGGGGTCGCCGCCAGACAGGATGACATCCCGCACCTCCTCGTGCGCACGCAGGTAGTCGAGCATGGCAGCCACTTCGGCGGGTGTACGCACCCAGCTGCCGCGGCGCCATTCCCGTTTACGGGTACAGTGGCGGCAGTACATCGGGCAGATGTCCGTGAGCACCATGAGGACCCTATCCGGGTAGCGGTGCACCAGACCGGGGACGACCGAGTCTCTTCGCTCCGCCAGGGGGTCCTCGGAGCCAATCTGGCCCCTGGTCACCTCCTGGATACTGGGCACGGCCTGCTTCCTGACAGGGTCTTCGGGGTGGTGGGGTGATATCAGGGAGAGGTAGTAGGGCGTTATCGCCAGGGGGTACTTCCTGGTCACGAGTCTGAGGCGGGTCTGCTCGCGGGGCGATAGCGGGATGTGCTTTGCCAGCTCGTCAACGGTGGTGACGCGGTGGCGGAAATGCCACTTCCAGTCCTCCCAGTCTACCCGGCAGGTATTGCCGAACAGGCTTTCTCCAGCACTCGCACTTATCCCCATGGGCCACGTGTCCGGACTGCGAGTGATGGAGCCTGTACCGGGAGGTTCCTCCTCAGCAGAAGCGAACGCGGTATCTCTGCCGACTCTGGTTATCATGTTGTCCCCTTTTCCACTATTCGGGCGCTGGCCGAGGGTGTCAGCTATCGTCCAGTACCGGCGGGCTACGGCTGGGCGCAGCGGCGGAATGCGCCCAGGATGCAGCTGCGGCCACTGCCGTTACAACTGCCGGGGAAGCGGTCAGCATCGGCTCGGGCCCGAGTACAGGAGCTACTCTGTTCCTCATGCCTATCCACAACAGCCTCGGTTTGCCGAAGAGGAGCTCCCTGGTGCTGATACGGGGTACGCGGCGCACCTCGGACAGTCTGCGCAGGGGTGACAAGACTATCGCCATGCGGAGCAGGCCCGATACCAGGAACAGGGTGAGCAGGTTGCTGCCGTTCAGGAGCGGCAGCCGCGGGGCCAGATACCCGCCGACCAGCGAGCCCAGGCACATCGCCATCCCGTTGACGGCGTTGAACACGGCTATGCTCTTCGTCCGTGCCTCACGGGCAGAGCTGTCGTACAGGAAGTTGGTGGTCGCCAGGTTGAATCCAGACCAGGCCAGGCCGGCGATTGCCTGGACCAGAAGCAGGTAGTACACCTGTTTGCTGACCAGCCAGAGAAGAGGTACCAGCGGGATCAGGCAAGAGGTCACCTTGATGATCCTCACGTTCCCGGCGCGGTCGGCGCGCTTGCCCCATACGCTCAGGAAGATGATGGTGGCTATCGTGGAGGTGGCATTTACGCCCACGTATGTCAGGTAGTCGAACTTCAGGTCGCGCAGCATGTAGACCGCGAAAAACGGGCCGCAAAGGCAGGTGGCGAAGTTGATCAGGGAGACATAGGCCGCCAGCCGGCGCAGGTGGGAGGAAGGGTCCCGCTTCCTGGAGTGCTCCCGGGCGACACGCCTGGTGGCTTGCACGACGAAGGGCGGCTCGTACATACGGGAGAGGAAATACCAGGAGGCCAGGCGGAAGGCCACCGCGGAGCCGAAAACCACCGAGAAGCCCAGAAATGGCTTGCCGGTGGTGAGTTGCAGGATGCCCCCAGCAGCGAACGAGGCCGCCAGCATTGCCAGGTCGCCGACTCTCGTTCTGTGGCTGAAGTACCTGCCCCTGGTGTTCTCAGGCACGAGGTCGGCCATCATGCTACCCCAGGCAGGGTTGGAGATGGAGCCAAACAGGGTGCCCAGGGCCACGAAGCAGATGAGCCACCAGACCGCGCCCGATTGGCAGAGGAAAGGTACCAGCAGAATAGGTATCCACATCAGGGCGTGCATCAGGACTACCGGCAATATGAGGCGCTTGCGGCTGCCCGCCCTCCGGGCAAGATAGGGTGCGGCCAGCTGTGACAGCGCCATTACCATATTAGGGATGCTGGAAAGCAATCCTATCTGGGCGGTGGTAGCCTTGAGCGCCAGGGCGAAGGGCGTGACATAGCTCTGGGTGAAGCCCAGCATGGCTGAGTGACAGCCGCCGTCCAGGATGCTGCTTCTCAAAGTCTTCTTGATTCTGCCCCTTGCGGTGTGCGTGGTGCTCATTCCTCGCTCGGTTCGCCGCACAAAAAAAGGAAGAGTCGAGCCAATTCTCCGGCTAACTCTCCCGTCCCTGTCCAGGGGTCGTTGAAGAACCACCGTTCCCGGGTGTTTTCGGGCCTCTGTCATCGGCGGCGGGTGCTCTTACCGTCTCATGGTGTGCGGGGGTATCCTCCGGTCGGCTACATAGACCTTCCCTTCAGTGTCGATATATCCTTCAAACAGGAGCATGTAATGGTGCTTGTCAAGGTCGGCGACCTCGGTTATCCTGACCTTCTCCTGCTGCGCCCTTGCCGGGCTGTAGATACGGAAGCGCCTCACCTTCTTGTCCTTGACCGTGGCGGGGAACTCAAAGCACCATAGTGCCTCCAGCTCCTCCGGGGGCACGTGAAACCGGCGCCTCATGTAGTCGAGCATCGACCATGGCACTCTCTTGGCACCACCGTGTCCGAGACGCAGGGACATCAGGCTGCTCCTGGACCGCTCCCCGGGCGGGCGTCCCCGCGCACCCGCCGGGTGCCGGTATTGCATTGAGCTCTAAACATGTGGTATAAAGCAGCGTAACCAGGGCCCATGGGCGATACCTTCCAGTGATGGGTTGTGTACTCCTATACATGAATCGTATATCATGAATGGGTCAGTGTCAATAGGCTTCGGGGGCCATTTTTGTGGGCTCACCGGGCCAATAGCGGGGCACGATGCCGGAGTGGGCGTTCCTTACGAACCATGCCCTTGTACTTAGCTACCTGGCCAAGCAGCCGAGTATCACTGCGCGGGAGATATCACTGGCCATCGGCATCACCGAAAGGGCGATCCGCAAGATAATCGCCGATCTGGACGAGGCTGGCTACATCAGCAAGAGGAAGATCGGCCGGGGCATGCGCTACCGGATAAACCCGGACCTCTCCATGCGCTCCGACGCCCACCAGGACATCGCCATCGGTGACTTCCTCGAGGCCCTGGGCTGGAAGAGAAGGCGCCGCCGCCCCAGGCCGAAGCCGTAGAGCGCCCACCGGGGATACGTGGAGGTGCGGTCATGGCGAGGCAATGGGGCTGGTGGCCGGCTACGAGGGCCTGTGCTGGGCATGGCCTTTGTGAAGCGGCAATCCCCGGAAAGAGTCTCTGCACAGAGTGAACGGCCCGAGAACCTTTTTGCCCGCCCCGTAAGGCCGCGCCTCAGCGGGTTTGCGGGGCCGGGGGATGGTCCTCCAGCGAACATGGCTCCCCAGCGTGGACTCGAACCACGAACCCTGCGGTTAACAGCCGCATGCTCTACCGATTGAGCTACTGGGGACCGTCTGGTACAATAGTGGTGCCAGAGGCTGGCTCAACCAATTGTACGACAGGCGCGGTCTACTTGCAAGCCCGTCCCCGGTACCGGGTGCCAGCCTGACGGGGCGCTCAGGGATTGTCCCGGTCGGAGGTAGGAACACCGGGTATCACAGTCCGGACACCCGGAGCCCGGCATACGGGGCGCGCCAGGAGCCAGTGAGACGTAAGGGAGAAGGAGGTATCCCATGCGCGAGAAGGTGGAATCGGTCCTGGAGAAGGTACGGCCCACCCTGCAGGCCGACGGCGGTGACGTGGAGCTGGTGGACGTTGAAGACGGCATCGTCAGTCTGAAGCTCACCGGAGCCTGCGACGGCTGCCCAATGGCCACCATGACCCTGCGGCACGGCATCGAGCGGATCCTCAAGATGGAGGTGCCGGAGGTCAAAGAGGTCGTCTCCGTCTAGCCGGTATCGCCCCCCTCTCTTGCCGGCGGGACAGTCGGGGGCACCGGGAGGTGGGGGAGAGGTGCCAGCATTCTCCGGACGTCTTCACCGGGCAGTGGGCTCTTGGCGGCCTGCTGTCCGTGGCTTTGTGGGGGTAATGGCCGGTGCACGAAATGGCCGTAACCCAGAGCATGTTCGAGCTTGTTCTCCAGCACGCCGAGAAGGCTGGAGCCAGGCGGGTGGGCAGGATCAACCTGGTCATCGGCGAGCTTACCGGCGTGGTGGCTGACTGCGTGGAGTTCTATCTCGGCTTCCTCAGCAAGGGAACGGTCGTGGAAGGTGCAATCCTGGACGTCACCTCGGTACCGGCAAGCGCCCGCTGCCGGGACTGTGACGAGACCTTCCAACTGGAGGAGTTCGACTGGACCTGCCCGGCATGTGGCGGCAAGAGCCTGGAAGCCACGGGCGGTCGAGAGCTATTCGTGCAAAGCATCGAGGTGGACTGAATGGAGATAAAGGTGCTCAAGGACATCCTGAGCGCCAACGAGCAGATTGCGGCGAGCAACCACCAGAAGCTCGAAGAGCATGGCGTGTTTTCCGTCAACCTGATGGCATCGCCCGGTGCGGGCAAGACCAGCCTGGTCCTGCAGACCATCAGGGCAGTAGCAGGGAAGACGCGGGTGGGGGTCATCGAGGGCGATGTCAGCTCCAGCCTGGACTCGGAGCTTATCGCCCGGGAGGACGTGCCCGTTATCCAGATTAACACCGGCGGCGAGTGTCACCTCGACGCCAGCATGGTGCGCAACGCCCTGGAAAATCTGCCCCTCGCCGATATAGACCTGCTCCTGGTCGAGAACGTGGGCAACCTCATCTGCCCGGCGGAGTTCAACATCGGCGAGCACCTGAAGGTGGTTATCTCCAGTGTGCCCGAGGGGGACGACAAGCCCTTCAAGTACCCCACCATGTTCATCATCGCAGACGCGGTGGTGATTAACAAGACCGACCTTCTTCCCCACCTCCAGTTTGACACAGCGCGGTTCACCGGGGCGGTGCAGGGCATAAACCAGAAGGCTCCGGTCTTTACCCTGTCGTGTACCACCGGTGATGGTTTGGATAGCTGGACCTCCTGGCTTCTGGGGCGGATGGAGACGGAGCGGGCCGGTGGTGCAGCCTAGCGCCGTGTACGAGGAGCGACTGCCGTTCCCGTTCGCCCTGGGCGCCTCCGTGGTTATTGGCGCGCTGGCGGTGATGATGGCGGTCCTGCTGGTGCTGCAGGTTACCGGCAACCCGGTGGGAGAGAGGCCGGCGCCGGACTGGTTCTACCTGGTTATGTTCGTCTTCCTGTCCGCCATCGCCCTCTTCGTGCTCAACTTCCGCGCGCTTTTCATCGGGATGACCCCGCAGGAGATTACGGTTGCCTACGGCTGCATCAGGCGGACGGTACCCTGGGGCGATATTGAGGGGTGCTTTTGGGACGAATCCCCCACCTTCAGCTATGGCGGCTGGGGGATCCGCATCACCAGGGTCAGTGGCAGGTGGCGGCTTGTCTACAACCTCATCGGCAGTCCGGTGGTAATCCTGCGCCTTCGCTCCGGGCGGTTCCGCGAGTTCGGCTTCTCCACTCGCAACCCCGAGCAGGTGCTGGAGCTGGTCCGCCGCCAGGCAGCCGTGCACGGGTAGGCGTCCGGCCCTTCTGCGCCCCTCCGAGGGTTCCCTTTGGAGAATGACCCGAATCACTCTCGGTCTCGGTTGCGAAAGGAGATAGCAGGGTCTTCCCTTCTTGGAACAGGTACCGGTTTCATACCCTGTAACGCACAGCGTAAGCAATGGTGCCACGGCGTAGCTGTCCGGCTGTTCTACGTCTTCTGTCCTGTGGTACAATCTCTGTGTCCGTGCAGCCTACCTGACAAGCGAGGGCCGTTTGTATGAAAGCAGTCATCCTGGTGGGTGGACAGGCTACCCGCCTCCGCCCTCTGACCACCCATATCCCCAAAGCGATGGTCCCGGTGCTCAACACGCCGTTCCTGGAGCACGTGCTCCGACATCTGCAACGGCACCGGGTGACCGACATCGTGCTGGCACAGCATCATCTCGCCGCCCCGATCGAGTACCACCTCGGTGACGGCAGCCGGTTCGGGGTGAAGCTCTCCTACATTGTCGAGGACAGCCCGCGGGGCACCGCCGGCGCGGTCAAGAACGTGGAGGGGCACCTGGACGAGCCCTTCCTCGTGCTTAACGGCGATATCTTCGCTGACCTGGATATCACTGCCATGGTGGACCTGCACCGCCAGCGCGGGGCGGTAGCCACCATTGCCCTGACTCCGGTGGAAGACCCCACCGCTTACGGCCTCATCGAGACCGACGTTCGGGGCAAGGTCACCCGCTTCCTGGAGAAGCCGGACTGGAGCGAGGTTACCACCAACATGATAAACGCGGGTGTCTACGTGCTGGACCCGTGCATCCTGGAGTGGATTCCGGAGGGTACCCAGGTGAGCATCGAGCGGGAGACCTTTCCCCGGCTGGTGGAAAGCGGCGAGCCGGTGTACACCTTCTCCTCCCGAGGGTACTGGATGGACATGGGCACCCCGGAGAAATACCTGCTTCTGCACCGTGACCTATTTGCCGGCCGGAGCACGTGGTACTCACCGGCGACGCCGGACGAGGTAAGAGTGGGGGCGCAATGCGACATGGACCCCGGCGCCGCTATCACGGGTCCGGCCCTCATCGGGGACGGCTGCGTGATTGGCAAGGGGGTGCGGCTCATCGGGCCGGTGGTGCTGGGCAATGGCTGCCGTGTCGGTGCCGGTAGTGTGGTGGACGACTCCATACTATGGTGGGAGGTGTCACTGGCAGAGAACGTCACCCTCAGGGAATCCGCCGTGGCCAACGGCTGCCGGCTTGAGTCTGGTTGCCGGGTGGAAGGGACGGTGCTCGGTGACAACGTCACCGTCCTGCCTGGCGTAAGGTTGGCACCGGAGACGCGCGTGGACCCCGGTACGAGAGTCGCTTGATGGCCGAGTTCCCACCGGCACCACCAGGGCATACGAGAAGTCCGGCTTCCAGCCCGAGGGAAACCGATAGGTCTGATGCCGAGACCCCTGAAGCATATGTACCCGGGCGGTGGGCAATGGCATTGTCGTGGGGAAACCCCTACCCTGACCCCCGGATGCTGAAGCTGGAGACCCTTCACATGGCCAAGGCCTTCGCCGAGGTGCTCCTGGAGGATATACCCGCCTCGGAGATACAGGGCATCTACTGCCGGGGGGCGTGCATCGGTGCTTGCCGGTGCGAATATATTGCGGCGGGGAGGAGACATCGCCCGCGCCTGGCTGGAAAAGCAGTCGGCCGTGGACTAGTACCCACTGTCGTAAGTCCCCGCTATCATGCGGGCAGCGTGTAGACCCTTCGCTACGCTCAGGGTGACAATAACCGACTGTCATTCTGAGCGTCAGTGTAGAACCCCTGACAGGACGTTAGTGTCCTGTTTCTAAAGTCCGCCGAGTAACTCCGGTGGTTCTAACCATGGGCCTTCTGCAAATCACCATTCCGGCTTGCGCCGGAATCCACTTCCCCACCCCACCTGGATTTCGAATCAACATAGCGGGGTCAAGCGATGTAGTGGGAGTATCCGGTAGAATGATGCTCCAAGCCATGGTTGACGGGGGTAGAAGACCCCAAGGAACTGGCGGCCATGGCCAAGGGCAAGCTGCGCAAGAAGATGGATAAGCTTGAGGACGCCCTGCAAGGACATGTGGGTCCTCATCAGCGCCGGTTGCTCGACTCCGAATTGGATCACCTCGATTTCCTCGACCTGAAGATCGGCAAGCTGGATAACGACATTGCCGAACGCCTGCAGCCTTACCAGCACATTCTGGAACAAATGGACACCGTGGATGACATAGGCCAGCGGGCCGCTGAAGAAATCCTGGCCGAGATCGGACCAGACGTGGTCTCCCGGTTCCCCAATGCCCACCACCTGGCTTCCTGGGCCAAGGTATGTCCCGGCAACAACGAGAGCGCCGGGAAACACAGGAGTGGCAAAACCGGTCACGGCAATAACTGGCTTCGTTCGGTGCTGGTCGAGATTTCCTGGTCCGCCGTTCGGGTCAAAGATGGCTATTTCTCCGGCCTCTACCACCGCCTGGCCCCGCGTCGCGGTAAGAAGCGAGCCATTGTCGCAGTCGCTCACAGCATTCTGGTCACCATATATTGCATGCTCAAGAACGGTACCGTCTACCAAGACCTGGGCGCTCACTCTCATGACCTTCTCAACCCGCAGCGGGTCATTCACCGCGCCATCAATCGCATTGAGGGCCTCGGTTACAAAGTAACCCTCCAGGCAGCCGGTTCGGCGTCGGCCCTCGCTCCGCCGCACTGAGACGGTATTTTCTGAGCAAGTTCGGAATGGTTATCCAATAATGGTCTCGCCCAGAACAATCCTTCCACGTGTTTCAGTTACAGGACGCTAGCTCACGACACTAAGTACTGGCCCGTAGACCCTTTCCGCGGCGCAGGATGAGGCCTCCATGCCTGTGATATAATGCCTCTGGGTGAAGTCATATGTGGGACCGACTGGCTGAGATAGATAGGCAATACGAAGAGCTTGACCGCCGCCTGGCCGACCCGGAGATCGCTACCGACGTGAGCGAGGCTCGGCGACTGGCCCGGGAGAAGGCGGGTATCGAGCACGTGGTCACCCTTTACCGGCGCTACCAGGACACCCGGCGTTCCCTTGAGGAAACGCGCGAGATGTTGACGGAAGAGCAAGACGAGGAGATGTCCGCTCTGGTCAGACAGGAGATCAGGGGCCTGGAAACCAGGTTGGAGGAGCTTGAGGACGATCTGAAGGAAGCCCTGGTGCCCAGGGACCCCAACGATGACAAAAACATCATCATGGAGATCCGCGCGGGTACCGGGGGCGATGAAGCCGGACTCTTCGCCGCCGACCTCTTCCGGATGTACACCCGCTATGCCCAGTCCAGGGGCTGGGATGTGGAGGTGATCAGCGCCAGCGAGAGCGGCCATGGAGGATTCAAGGAGGTTATCCTGGAGATACGGGGAAAGGGCGCCTTCAGCAGCCTCAAGTACGAGCGCGGCGTGCACCGCGTCCAGCGGGTGCCGGTCACCGAGTCCTCGGGCAGGATTCACACCTCAGCCGCCACGGTAGCGGTGCTCCCCGAGGCTGAGGAGGTTGATGTCGAGGTTGACCCGGATGACCTGAGAGTGGACATATTCCACAGCGGCGGCGCCGGGGGCCAGAACGTGAACAAGGTGGCCACGGCGGTGAGGATCACGCATCTGCCCACCGGCATGGTAGTGAGCTGCCAGGACGAGCGGTCGCAGTTGCGGAACAGGAACAAGGCAATGGCCGTACTGCGTGCCCGACTCCTGGACATGGAGCGGAGACGGCAGGAGGCGGAGGTGACCTGGCAGCGGCGCTCCCAGGTCGGCACCGGCGACCGCTCAGAGAAGATACGTACCTACAACTTCCCCCAGGATAGGCTCACCGACCACCGTCTGGGCATGAACCTGCACAACCTGCCCCGGATCATGGAGGGCGACCTGGACCCCCTGATTGATGCTCTGGCCACCAGTGACCGGGCAAAGCAGCTCCAGGAGCAGATGGCGTGACCGTGAGGGAAGCCCTGGCCGATGGCCGGAGGATGCTCGCCGGGGGCAAAATAGAAGACGCCGCCTTCGAAGCTGAGGTGCTTCTGCGGGATACTGTGCAGATGAGCCGGGCGGAGCTGTACCTGGCCCTTGAAGATGGGCTGTCCCCGCAGAAGTATGATGCTTTCCGGAGCCGGTTGGGACGCCGTCTTGGCGGTGAGCCGACGGCGTATATCCTGGGCTATCGCGAGTTCTACGGGCGGCATTTTTTCGTGAGCGACGCTGTCCTGGTACCGCGGCCTGAGACCGAGCTCCTGCTGGAGAAAGCCCTGGAGGTTATGCGTGCGCAGTGCCTGTCCGTGGTCGCCGATGTCGGTACCGGCTGCGGCGCGGTTGCCGTCAGCCTGGCACTGGAGCAACCAGAGGCCAGGGTACTTGCCACCGACATCTCTCCGGCTGCCCTGGAGATTGCCCGTGCCAACTGCCGCTTGCACGGGGTAGGCGACCAGGTGAGCCTGCTGGAGGGAGATCTCCTCTGTCCCCTGCCGGACCCGGTTGAGGTGATAGCGGCCAATCTGCCCTACGTCAGGCAATCGGACCTGGCAGCAAGGGGTGCGCTCAGCTTTGAGCCACGGATCGCCCTGGATGGCGGCCCGGACGGGCTTACGACCATACGCCGGCTGTGCCTCCAGGCAAAGCGGGTACTCACTTCCGGTACCCATCTTCTCCTGGAGGTTGGTGACGGACAGGCAAGAGAGGTCGCCTCTTTCCTGGAAGAGCTGTTCCGGCCGGCGGTGGCAGAAGTGGCGACGGACCTGGGAGGCATTGACCGCGTCGTTGCTCTCAGAATTCCCTGACGCGGACCATTCGGAGGCAGGTGCGAAGTATGGCGGGACCACTGCACGGGACAAGGGTGCTTGACCTGGGAAGGTTCATCGCCTGTCCATTCTGCGGCATGCTCCTTGCCGACCTCGGTGCCGAGGTTATCCGCGTGGAGAGGCCCGGCGGCGGACAGGACCGGTACCTGGGCCTACTGACACCCGCTGGCTGTAGCTACGGCTTCGCCAACCAGAACCGCAACAAGAAGGGCATATCCCTGAACTTCGAGAGGAACGAGCACGGGCGCCGGATCCTGGAGGAGCTCATCAGGCATTCGGACGTGGTCATCGAGAACTTCAGCCCCGAGGCGGCGCGTGCCATAGGCATCACCTACGAGAATCTCAAGGCAATCAGACCGGACATTATCTTCGCCCATGTCTCCGCCTTCGGGCCGGAGGGACCCTACAGTCACCGGATCGGGTTCGACCAGGTGGCCAAGGCGATGTCCGGCGCAATGGCGATAAGCGGCTTCCCCGGCCCGCCCACCAAGGAGCAGACTCCGCACGTTGACTACCTGACTGCCACCCTGACCGCCGTTGGGGTTGTCTCTGCGCTCTACCATCGCCAGAGGACGGGTGAAGGGCAGATGATTGACACCTCTCTCCTCCAGACCGCGGTGACCTTCATGGCGCCCACCCTGGGGGAGTGGGAGACCGGTGGAAAGCGCCGCCAGCAGACCGGGAACCGGGCACCGTGGATTGGCCCCAGTGATCTCTACCGGACCCGAGACGGCCGCTGGGTGATGCTGGCAATCATCACCAACTCCATCTGGCGCCGGTTCTGCGGCTTCATCGGCCGGGATGACCTCGCCGAGGACCCGCGCTTCCACAATGACCTGGCCCGCTGGGAGCACCGGCACATCATCGATCCCGTGGTCAGCGAGTGGGTCGCCTCGCACACGGCAGAGGAGGTCATCGCCGCCGCCGAGGAGATACCTATCCCCTGTGGCATCTGCTACGAGCAGACCGAGGTGGCCGGTGACCCCCAGGTCCGGGTACGGGAGATGCTCGCCAGCGTCGCCTACCCCGACGCCAGTGGCGAGATGCCGGTGACCGGGCTGCCGGTACGGATGTCCGGTACGCCCACCAGCATAGACCGGTCTTTTCCGGCAGTGGGAGAGCATAACCAGGAGATATTCTGTGACCTTCTCGGGTACAGCAGGGAAGACCTGGCCCGGCTGGAGGAAGCGGGCATCATCTGACATACTTCCCTCGCGCTGCCAGAGGTACGGTCATGAAGCGAAAAAGGCATGGCGCGAGACAACACCTTCTGGCGCAGAGCCGGGGGCCTATCCCCGTGCTTGACGCTGAAATCAGTTTGATGATAGAGTTTCCAATTGGGTTATGCCTCTAAACTTGGCCATATTGGGTGCAGTACAGCATAAGGAGGAAGCGTACAGGATGAACATGATTGTCTGTGTCAAGCAGGTAATCGACCCCGAAGCGCCGCCAGCTAGCTTCAAGATTGACGCGGCCAGCAACTCAGTGGTGCCGCCAGCTGGCGTGCCGCCGGTAATCAGCCCCTTCGACGAGCAGGCGGTGGAGGCCGCGCTCAGAATCAAGGATGCCCAGGGCGGCAAGATCACCGCCATTAGCCTCGGCACCGGACTGCTGCGGGACGTGGTCAAGAAGCCGCTCTCCATGGGGGCCGACGAGCTGGTGCTGCTGGAGGACCCTGCCTTCAGCGGTGGCGACAGCGCCTCCACGGCGGCGGCCCTTGCCGCCGCCATCAAGAAGATCGGCGAGTTTGACATTATCTTCTGCGGGCGGCAGGCGGCTGACTGGGACGCCGGGCAGGTCGGTTCCGGTATCGCCGAGATACTGGGCCTGCCGAGCGTCACCCTGGCAAAGAAAATCGAGGTCAATGACGGCAAGGTGACCGTGGAGCGGGTAATCCCTGATGGTTACGAGGTTGTCGAGGTGGGACTGCCTGCCCTGATCACGGTCAGTAATGAGCTCGGTGAACCCAGGTACGCCACCATCAAGGGCATCATGGCCGCCAAGCGAAAGGAGCCGGTTGTCTGGGGTCCGGCCGACCTGGGGATTGACTCCGGTGAGATCGGCGCCGCGGGTAGAAAGATCAAGATGCTCAGGCTATTCCAGCCGGTGCGTGAGGGTACCTGCGAGATTGTGGAAGGTGAAGACGAGGCGGACGCCGGCGCCAACCTGGCGAAGAGACTCGCGGAGGCCAAGCTGATATAGCGGCCTTCGAGTCTGCTATGACGGTTTGAGATCAGGAGGAGATACGGAATATGGCTGACAATAGTGGAGTTATGATCCTGACCGAGGTCGCCAACGGCAAGCTGGCCGCGATATCCGCGGAGCTACTCGGCGCAGGCAGGAAGCTGGCTGATGACCTCGGCGAGGAGCTGAGTGCCCTGCTGATCGGCAGCGAGGTGGGCGGACTGGCCCAGGAGGCGATCGCCTTCGGGGCAGACAAGGTCTTCGTGGTTGATGACCCCCTGCTCAAGAACTACCGAACAGATTCCTTCACCTCGGTGGTGGAGAAGGTGGTCAAGGAAGTGAATCCCAAGGTGCTCTTGATGGGGCAGACTTCCATTGGTCGTGACCTGGCGCCCCGGGTGGCCTTCCGCCTGGACACCGCCGTCTCCATGGACTGCGTGGAGCTGGCCATTGATGCGGACTCAAAGCAACTGCTGATGACCAAGCCGGTCTACGGCGGCAACGCGCGCGCGATCTTCACCACCGAGTCCATGCCCCAGATGGCCACTCTCAGGGCCAAGGCCGGGGAGCCCCTGGCCCGGGACGACTCCCGTAAGGGAGAGGTGGTCACCATCGAGGCCGGCCTGGACGAATCGGCGGTAAGGACCAACGTACTGGATACAGTGCTGGAGGAGGTTGAGGGCATCAAGCTGGAGGACGCCAATGTGATTGTCTCAGGCGGCCGGGGTATCGGCGGACCGGAAGGCTTCAAGGAGCTGGAGGAGCTTGCCAGGCTTCTCAAGGGCGCCATGGGGGCAAGCCGACCGCCCTGCGACAACGGATGGGTGCCGGACACGATACAGGTAGGGCTGACGGGCAAGATCGTGTCCCCGGACCTGTACATCGCCGTGGCGATCTCCGGTTCCAGCCAGCACCTGGCCGGCTGCAGCGGTTCCAAGACGGTGGTGGCGATCAATCGCGACCCGGACGCGAACATCTTCAAGGAGGCCTCTTTCGGAGTGGTGGGCGACTGGAAGAAGGTGGTGCCCGCCTTCAAGGAGAAGGTCAAGGAGCTACTGGCGTCATAGCCGATAGGTGCGCGGTAGAACGAAAACCGGGGGCTGCTCGTAACGGCAGCCCCCGGTCGTGTCTCCGGTACATGGGCCCTGGTCAGGCCCGTGCTTTCTCCTTCTCCCTCTCAGCCTGACGGGCGGCTATTACCTTCTGGGTCACTGCCGGCGGCACTTCCTGGTAGTGACTAAACTCCATGGTGAAGGTTCCTCTGCCCTGGGTAATGGACCTAAGGGTTATGGGGTAACGAAGCACTTCCGCCAGCGGTACCTGGGCATCCACCACGTTCATCCCGTCCTCGGGGTTCATGCCCTGCACCTGGCCCCGCTTGGCGTTGAGGTCACCGATGATGTCACCGGTATACTCCTCCGGTACCCTGATACGGATATTCATTATCGGCTCGAGCAGCACCGGGTGACCGTCGGCCAGTCCTTTCTTCAGGGCACCGGCACCGGCGATCTTGAAGCATATCTCCGAAGAGTCCACCGCGTGGTAGCTGCCATCGTAGACGACTGCCCGGACATCGTCCACCGGGTAGCCGGCAAGCACGCCTTCGGTGACGGCCTCGTTGAACCCTTTCTCCACCGCCGGAATGTAGTTCTTGGGTATGGAGCCGCCCACGATTCTCTCCCCGAACTCACGCCCGCTCCCCCTCGGCAGGGGCTCCAGCTCGAGCAGCACGTGCCCGTATTGCCCGTGACCACCGGTCTGCTTCTTGTGCTTGTACTCAGCCTTCGTCCCCACGGTAATCGTCTCTTTGTAGGGCACCCTGGGGGTTTCGAGGTCGACGCTTACCCCGAACTTACGCTCCATCTTTTCGGCAGCTACCTCCAGCTGGGTATCGCCCAGGCCGGAGATGATCGTCTCATTGGTGGTGATGTCGCGGCGCACCTGGAGGGTGGGGTCTTCCTCGGTCAATCTGGCCAGCGACGGCCCCAGCTTGTCCAGGTCTACCTTGGTCCTGGGATAGACGGCTTCACTGAAGACTGGAAAAGGGAACGAGATCGGCTGAAGCTTCACCGACTGCTCACGTGTACCCAGGGTATCACCGGTACCGGTCACGTTCAGCTTGGCCACTGCCCCGCTATCGCCGGCGGTAACCTCCGCCACCGGCTCCTGGGCCTTACCCCTCAGCATGAAGAGCTGGCCGACCCGCTCGTTCTCGCCACGGGTCACGTTCCACACCTGGGAGTTACTGGTGATGGTACCAGAATATACCCGGAAGCAGGTCAGCTTGCCCACGTAGGGGTCAGCGCTGGTCTTGAAAACCAGGGCCGCCAGAGGTCCGTCCTGGCTGGGCGGGACCGGATCACCCTCGGCCAGTAGTACTTCCCTCGCGGCAGGAGGAGGCAGGTAGCTGCAGATGGCGTCCATGAGCAGGCTGGTGCCGATGTTGCTCTCGGCCGCGCCCACAAGAATGGGCACCAGGCTTCCGGCCTGAACCCCCCGCCGCAGACCGCTGGTCAGCTCCTCCAGCGTCAGCTCCTCGCCGCCGAGGTACTTCTCGATGAGGCTGTCATCGGATTCGGCGGCGGCCTCCACCATCTGCTCGCGGAAGCTTTCCACCTGGTCCCGAAGGGAGTCAGGGATATCGTCCTCGGTTCCGGCCGTGCCGGTGTAGGCCTTCAGCTTCACCAGGTCCGCCACTCCCTGAAAGCCCGTGTGGGCGCCGATCGGCACCTGCAGGGGCACGCAGCGGCGCCCGAACCTGGACTGGATCTCCTCCACTCTTCGCGCGAAGTCTGCGTTCTCACGGTCCATCTTGTTGATGAAGATCAGCCGGGGCAAGCCGGCCTCCTCAAGGTAAGACCAGACCTGCTCGGTACCGACCTCGACACCGGAGGCAGCGCAGATGACAACCACTGCGCCTTCACTGACACGCAGGCCGGACTTCACCTCACCGACGAAGTCAGGGTAACCGGGGGTATCAATAAGGTTGACCTTGTTGCCCAGCCACTCATAGGGCAGGACGCTCAGGCTGATGCTGATTCTGCGCTTCTGCTCCGCCGGGTCATAGTCTGACGTAGAGGTACCTTCATCTACTCTGCCCAGTCGGTTCAACACCTTTGCAGTGAACAGGATAGCCTCCGCAAGTGACGTTTTCCCGGCTCCGTTATGGGACAGCAAACAGAGATTGCGGATACTATCCAGCCCGTATTTCGCCATATGATTACCCTTCCTCTCCGTTGTCAGGGGACTAGTGGCCGCCCCGGTACCACCAACAGACATACCAGCAATGATAACTACTGGCAGTTCCATTATAGTCGCCGGGAGCAAGAGCGGCAAGCAGCGCCGCCGGGCAACTGCAATTCGGCGGCCGTGTTGCGTCAATAGAAAGTGTTACCGAGTGGGTAGTGGTTGCCTCATAATCCCGGTTACCGAAGCCTTTCTCCCCTTCCGTGGTTGAGTAGTTGGATACCTTGCCTGTCTCC
>Ga0180434_10002238_pt1 | contig 26299 bp, 20 predicted proteins | sample SS_ome_7_FD_132453 | JGI IMG/M metagenome (GOLD analysis project Ga0180434, IMG submission 132453) | Hypersaline lake sediment archaeal communities from the Salton Sea, California, USA - SS_1_D_2 metaG | ecosystem: Environmental > Aquatic > Non-marine Saline and Alkaline > Hypersaline >... | reverse complement strand
GGTTGGTCACTTGGCCCAGGCTGGACCATCCCATGTAGCCTAGCACTGCCGCAATCACGACAAGAATGCCAAAACCACCTGCCAGTTTGGTCGCCAGTTTCATGTGCTTGAACATTGGGGGGGACTCCTCTCTTTCTGTTCTGAAGATCTAGGGAAATGCGATGTCATCGAGGCCCGAAGTCGAAGCCTTATTCCTTACGACGACTCGCGTTTCCGAAACCCATGTACCTGTGGGGCAGCGTTTTCCGCAGGGACGCGTTCCTGCGGGGCTCTGTCCCGTTTCTGTCTCGTTGTCGACCCCCGTTTGTATTGGACAACATTGACCTTTCAAGCGATGACGTTGTTTGTTGCTAGGTCGTCACCTTGGCGAGCAAGGGAAAGCCCTTGTTCATCATTCAAAGGCCATGATCGATGCAGAATCACAGTCATGTCATATTGATGCCGGCGATTCAATTGCCGTATTCGTCCAACTCGCGGTAGACCGGCAATGTCGTTATCACGGCTGATATGTGATCTTGTCCTCAGTAAAGTCGGAACACTTATGACACTTAATGGCGATCGCTTGTGCTCATGAGTAACGCTGTCGAGAGTTTGTTCGTCAACTGGCGTCATGGACTTTTGTTGTTTGCGTAGATCTTTGCGTTGATTTCATGTCGTGCGAAAATCTTTCGTTTCGTAAGTTGATGCGCGATGAACTGTCACAGCACTGAGGCGATTGTAGTTTCATGAACGACAAGCTAGTGTCGTTAGGGTGAGTATGTATGGTAATACGGGTTTTCCCTCAAGGGCGATAGGGTTGAAGATTGTTCCGTGTTAATCGAAGGGTGTTATGAGGGGTTGCTTTAGATGGGGTCTGGGGAGGTGTTCGTATTGGCTTTATGATGATGGCTTGTGTGGTTCGATCTCGACACGCTCGGGCACAAACAGCGTTGCGGATACTTCGACGACAGGTTGCTGTGGACAAGTCGTTTTGATGCGAATGGCGCCCGTGTTCTTGCCGGGATCGAAGGGGGGCTTGGATTTGACGATGACCATCGTATGCATCGGTGAGCCTGATTTCTTGAGTTCCGCCTCAAATTTGGGTGAGGAGGAGGTGGGTGTTCCATACTCAATCGTGCCTTGGCCGTTGTAAGTCAGGGTAGCGATGCGTGGTATGTTATGTGTTTGCGGATTGTCGGAGAAATCGACGCCGGTGGTTGGAGAGACGTCAATATGCGGGCGCGACTTGCCCGCCAATATGATGGATAGCTCGGGCCGAATGGCATCGGACGAAGTGATGGTTACACGGTGAAGAAAGGTTACGGGTTCGGTTGGGGTTGTGAACTTGCAGCGAATAGCGGTTGTCGCCCCTGGCGCGATCGTTTTCTCATAACCTGGCTCGATTTTGACGGCCGGCGCGGTGGTGACGGTTTTAAGTTCGAGTGGGTTCGTGCCCATATTACGACAATAGATGGGGTAGACGATTTGTTGGCCGGGCGGCTGCAGGCCGCAGTGTTGCCGAAGGGATTCCACCCTAAGCATAGACGAGCGTTGGGAGTGATCGACTGTGGACAGTTTGGTAATGGATTCGACATGGCCGGGGCGGATTCTGGCCGGTGGAAATTCTTTGTATGTCTTGCCCTCAAGTACCAGGTCAAGTAACTGTCGTAATCGCTGTTCGATTTTGGTACTGTGTTCAGGGTTACGTCCGGTGCCGCGAAACACCGCTTCAACGATGCCTTTCTTGCTGACGAGAACCAATGTTGGGACACTTGACACTTTGTATCGCGAAGCCGTTTGTTTGTTGGGGTCGAGCCCAATCGGCAGGTGCTTGATATCAAGGCGTTCAGCCGCTTGAAGAATATCCTGAAGCGGTGTGAGTTGGTCGACGTTGATGTTCAGAAACTGCACCTGTTTGCGTTTGTAGACGGGTATCAGCTTTCGAAGCATGACGAGCTGGTCCTGGCTCGCTTCCGACCAACTGGCCCAGAAACAGAGTAGTGTGATTTGGCCGGGGTTGATGACTGGAATTGGGGTGCCCTGGGGCGATTTGACGGTGGTTTTGGGAGCGGGCCGGCCAATGATGGGCCCGGTTTGGGTTTGAGACGGCAAACGGCGAGAGCTGCGGGGCGTAAGCGGCGGCAGAATCTGGACGGTATAGTCGGGTTTACTCTTGTAGTCGGTGATAAATGTTACCGCGGTTGGCTTGTCTTTGGCGAACTCAAATCCCGCGGGTATGACGATGGAGATCCTGAACTCTTTGCCCGGCTTCTGTTCGGTTATCTTGGTCTTGATACGAGGATCATTGCACTGGGCGGACAGAATCTTGAGGAGCCCCTCTTGGTTGAAGGAAGCGGTGATATCGTATTTACATTCACTTGATGTGTTGTGTCCGATACGAAGCCTTGTCGTACTGAGTGCGACGGCCGGGACTTTGTGCAACGAGCAGGAGATGCTGACCTGTGGCTGCTGTGCGATGCCCGTATTGTAGCGCAGGTTGGTGTAGTTGTACTCGCGTGTGAACGGTCCCCCCGCGGTGACGGTGAGTTCATACGCTTTGCCGGGTTCGATTTCTTTGAGGCTCCGCGTGAACCCACTTTTGATTTTTTGGGGTACTTCCTCCAACTTGAGGGGGGACTTGGTGTTATTGGTGATCGTGAAGCTTTTCGTTAAATTGGGGGTAGCGGAAGTGGTTTTCCAGTTGGTTGCTACAGGCGGTTGGACGCTGACATACGATTTGACGTTAGCCTTCAATGCGAGCGTCACGCGTTGATGGGCGGGGTCGTTTGTCGTGACGTAGATGTTCTTGCTGGTCTTGCCTTCGCGACGGCCTGGGCTAAAGGTGAAAGGCAGTTGTCCCTGTTGCCCCGGCGCGATGACCTTGTCGTAATTGTTGGTGACCGTACAACCGCAAGATGGTTTCACCTTGAGGATTTTGAGTGGAGCGTTCCCGTCGTTGTGGATGATGAACGTGTGCTTGACTCGACTGCCCGCCCAGCATTCCGGAAAGGTGTGGCTGGTTTCGTCGCATCGGAACCTGGGGGCTCCCGTGGAGGAATCCGGTTGTTCAGGCGCCGTGGTCGTGCTTGGGGTGACCTGTTTTTTGTTTTGTTCCTGTGCCTGGGCCGGGGAGAGCCCCGTTGCCCCCATCATCACGATCGCGAGGATGAGCGGTGCGACATACCACGTGTACGCTGACATGGAATTGCCGGTGCCATGTTCCGTTTTGGGCATTGTTGTTTTCTCCGTGGTTTTTCTGGGATGTAGCGAATCCGAAGGATCAAGTATAGGCGTTTCCACATTCGCATGCCAGAAGGCTGAGTGTCGTTATACGGGTCTTGCCTGCCGGTGCCGAGTCTTACCAACAGGGCTGTAAAGATGGTCGCCCGGAGGGTGGCCGACATTGGGTCGGAATCGCGCTTGCCGGACCCGCGCTAGCTCAACGCCGTGTCCGGGTCCCGGAAATCTGAGAGACAAGGTTGTGTTCTATCTCACGATCCAATAAAAAGTTGCATGTAGAAACCACTTTTGGACTCGGCCACTGCGGGTAGGTTGCACAGCGACGGTGTGGATGCAGTGATGCCGAGAAAAGTGGGACCTGTACGGATGGCACGGATGATAACAAGGTAGCGGTTGTGCCGAATCAAGTTCTGTACGTACTGCAAGCTTTCGCACGCACGGCAAGTTGCATTGAGGGAATGGCATGAAGGTGATCAATGTTTGTGGTGCCCGACCGAATTTTATGAAGATCGCGCCGCTGATGCGCGCTTACGAAAATCATCCAGCCATTCAACCGACGTTGGTTCATACGGGTCAACACTACGACGAGAATATGAGCCGTCTATTTTTTAATGAGCTCGAGATTCCGCGTCCCGACGTGAATCTGGAGGTGGGTAGCGGTTCGCACGCTCAGCAGACCGCCCTCATCATGGAACGGTTCGAGACGGTGGTGCTTGACGAGAAACCCGATGCCATACTTGTGGTGGGTGACGTCAACTCGACCATCGCATGTGCCTTGGTCGCGGTGAAGTTGGGTGTCAGCGTTATTCATGTCGAATCGGGTTTGCGGAGTTTTGATCGTCGCATGCCGGAAGAGATCAACCGCCTGTTGACCGATTCGATCAGCGATCTGTTGTTCGTCAGCGAACCTAGCGGTTTGGCGAATCTTCGCCGCGAAGGCATACCGGATGAGCGGATTCACTTTGTCGGCAATGTCATGATCGACACGCTGGAAAGGTGCCGGGCGCGGGCGGCGACCTCGACTGCTCTGGATCGGTTTCGTTTGACGCCCCATCAGTACGGCGTGATTACGTTACACAGGCCGGCGAGTGTTGACGAGTCAGCGGTACTGGAACAACTCGTGGAAGCTTTCGAGGCGATTCAACGTGATTGGCCTCTCGTTTTTCCAATCCACCCACGGACGCGGAAGGCGTTGGAAGTAGCCGGCCTTGATGCAAGGTTGACTGCGATGAAGAAGTTGCATGTTGTGGAACCGCTGGGCTACCTCGACTTCCTGCGTTTGATGTCCGATGCGGGTGTGGTGTTGACGGACTCCGGAGGGATTCAGGAGGAGACGACCATCCTGGGTGTTCCGTGCCTGACGTTACGGGAGAATACGGAAAGGCCTATCACGCTGACGGAGGGAACAAATCAACTGGTGGGTATGGATTCGGAGCGGATTTTGTCGGCTTATCGAGCGGTTCGTCAGGCGGGTCGCCAGCCAGTGCGACGACCAGAGGGATGGGATGGCCGGGCGGCGGAGCGGATCGCTCAGATCATTGCGGATTGGCGTTCCGCTTGCTAGAAGAGATACGTTCGTTTGATCCGGCGTCCCGGTGACCGATGTCGATGGCGCGAAGATGTTCGGGCTTGATTGCAGGGTCTTGCGCATCGGCATATAATCCCGAGCGGTGGTGGTTTTCGATTTTGGCGCGGTTTTTCAACGTGATTATGGAATTTCAGCAGTATTCTTCGACCAGTCGGTTCCGACCTTGGTGGCCTTGTTTACTGGTGTGGACTTGGGTCGTGTTTCCAGTTCATGCGCAGATGACGGATTCCCGTCCACTTCCTCCGACCAAGCGAGCGGAGCGTCTCACGTTTGACCCCGCAACAAACGAGTGGAGCAGCGTTAGCGACCCGATCCCTGGCACTGAAGATGGTGATTTGGACATCGCCCGGCAACTGCTGGCTCGCGAAGCGTATCGGGACGCTCGCCGACAAGCCAAACGGTGGATCAAGACCTATGGGCCAGAATCGCCGCGTTACGCGGAGGCACTTTTCATTGAAGGGACGGCCTACCTGGAGGAGGGGGATTACCGGGCGGCACAGGACGACTATCAAGCGCTCCTGATTGATTTTCCAGGTTCGCCTTATGCCGAGCCGGCGCTTTCCGGCCTGTTCCGGATTGGTGAGCAGTATATGGCCGGCAAACGCCGCAAAGCCTGGAAGGGATTGTTGAGGATTCGCGACCGGGACGGCGGCGTGGCGATTATGGATAAACTGATCGTCGATTACCCCGATACGCAGTTGGCCGAGTGGGCTCAGAAGTCGAAGGCGGACTACTATTATGCACGTGGTGAGTTTGAACTTGCTGAGGATGAATATGCGATTTTCGCCCGCGAGTATCCGCGAAGCCGCTACCATCCGTATGCCTTGATTCAAAGTGCACGGTCGGCCCTGGCAAGTTTTCCCGGCATTAAGTTCGACGATGCTGGGCTGATCGAGGCCCAAGAACGGTTCCTCCAGTTCCGGAAGTTGTATCCTGATCAGGGTGACCAGTTGGATGTTCCCGTGGTATTGGAGCAAATTGCGGCTCGACGGGCGGATAAGACGCTCGATATTGGCAGGTTCTATGAGAAAACCGGTCAGAAATCGGCGGCACGCTACTACTATTGGCAAACCGTGAATCGTTGGCCGGAGTCCCCCGCAGGCTTGGAGGCGCAGGGCCGACTGGCGGCTCTCGGTGAGTTGCAGGCCGTTGCGAGTTCGACAGACACCCCGGAAGATTCTGGTGCGACGGATGTAGCGGAAGAATGACCCGAACCGAGAGCGGTCCATGACAAACATCAACGTATCCAGGATCCGCGGTCGAACCGACAGAGGCAAGCATATGGGACGTTGCGTACTCGGCGTGGCGATGATGACGGTATTAGGTGGGTGTGCCTATTCGAATCAGCCACTTTATCGCACCACGGTGCGCACGGTCTACGTCGAGATGTTCCAGTCAAAGGAATTTCGCCGCGGTATCGAGTTCCAACTCAGCGAGGCACTGCGTAAACAGATCGATCGTGCCACGCCGTATAAGAATGCGCCCCGAGAAAAAGCCGATACCCTCTTAACGGGCGAAGTGCTCGAATGGCGCGAATCGACGATTGGAAGGGATTTTATCACCAATCGACCGCGCGAGACGGCTGCCACGTTAGCGGTTCGTTTTCGGTGGCAAGATATGCGGACCGGTAAGATTTTGGTGGAGAACCCGACGTTTATTACCACCGTGCAATACGTCCGTCCTGTCGGGGAAACGGTTTACAATGCTCGGGAGGATGCCGCCAACAAGGCGGCTCGCAAGATGATCCAGAGCATGGAAACGGCATGGTGACGGATTGGCGATGTGAAGTCTGGGACGATTTGTCGTCTGCCGGGCGAAATGTATCGGACGGGGGCGATTACCTGTCATATAATTATGGGCGCCGGGGGCCGGGATAAGAGATAGGTGCGAGTGGGCTCCTGGGGGGCCAGTGAGGAATGTAGATTCATCATGCCTTCAGACATGAAACCTGACCACGACGACCGTCAGAATGAGAATCGGCCTCCGGGTCCGCCGATGCGGATGTCCCGCGGCGTTCTTGGATGGGTGGTTTTCATTCTCTTCTCGCTGATGCTGGTGATGATGGTGATGACCAACATGGCCAGTCGTGAGAAGCTGAGCATGGACTCGTTCAAACGCGAGTTGGAGGCGGGTAACGTTGCTGAGGTTGTCATTCAAAACGATCGTATTACGGGCAAACTCAAGGAAGTGACCGGGCAGGCCCAGACCGACCAGTTTGAGGTTGAGTGGCCTCCCGGCGCCATCGATTCGGAGTTTACCAACTACATTCTTCGCGAGTGCCAAGGTGAAGTGACGTTCGACAGCAGTACAGGGGTGCTGTTCAATCTTCTCATCAACATTATTCCGTGGATCTTGGTTTTTGCGTTTATTTGGTTCTTCGTGTTTCGGCAACTTCGTGGCGTGGGCGGCGGCCCCGGCGGCATGCTGGGTAACTTTGGGCGGTCCCGGCACCGGGTGAGTTCCAAAGAGCATACGAACGTCACCTTCAATGATGTGGCCGGCGTTAACGAAGCTAAAGAAGAGTGCACGGAAATCATCGAGTTTTTGAAGAACCCGAAACGATTCCAACGTTTGGGTGGCCGTATTCCGCGCGGGGTCTTGCTGGTCGGCGAACCCGGCTGCGGCAAGACGCTGCTGGCCAAGGCGATCGCGGGCGAAGCGGAGGTGCCTTTCTTCAGCATCTCGGGAAGCGATTTTGTGGAAATGTTTGTCGGGGTCGGCGCATCGCGTGTACGCGATTTGTTCAAGCAGGCCAAGGATAATTCGCCCTGTATCATTTTTCTCGACGAGATCGATGCTGTGGGGCGGCGACGCGGTGCGGGTTTCAGCAGCGGCGGGCATGACGAGCGTGAGCAGACGCTCAATGCGATCCTGGTCGAAATGGACGGCTTCGAGACGTCGGATCAGGTGATCGTGATTGCGGCAACGAACCGCGCTGACGTGTTGGACCCTGCGTTGATTCGCCCGGGACGGTTTGATCGGCAGGTGTATGTGCCGTTGCCCGATGTGAAGGGACGACTGGATATTCTGCGTGTGCATGCCAAGAAGATCAAACTTGGCCCGGATTCGGATTTGCAGCGATTGGCCCGCAGTACGCCGATGTTTAGCGGTGCTGATTTGGCTGCGATTATCAATGAGTCGGCATTGCTGGCGACGCTCTCCAACAAGGACTTTGTGGAGATGTACGACTTGGAGGAGGCCCGGGACAAGGTGCGCTGGGGCCGAGCCAAGAGGAGCCGGGTGGTCGATGAGAAAGAACGGGTGGCCACGGCTTACCATGAAGCGGGTCATTCTCTGGTTCAATGCCTTCTGTCGGATGCGGACCCGCTGTACAAGGTGAGTATCATTCCTCGTGGGCCTTACGGCGGGGCGTCGTTTTCGTTGCCTGAAAAGGATCGAACGAACTACAGTCAAAAGTGGATTCACGCGACGATTCGTATTTTGTGTGCGGGGCGTATCGCTGAGGAGATGACCTGTGGCGACGTGAACACGGGTGCGTCGGCTGATATTCGGCAAGCGACGGAAATGGCACGGAAGATGGTCACTGAATGGGGGATGAGCGACCGCGTTGGGTTCGTGTACTACGGCGAAGACCCGCATCGTACGACTATGTGGATGGATTTGCCGGGCGGACACGACTACTCGCAGACTACCGCGCAAATGATCGACGAAGAGGTTCGCCACCTGATTGATGAAGGCTATCGTGATACACGTCAGCTTCTCGATGGAAACCGGTCCAAGTTGGAAACCATTGCCCAGGCCCTCCTGAAGTTCGAGACATTGGATGCTTCGGAAGTCCACAAGCTGATTCGCGGCGAAACGCTTGATCGGCCGACGCTGTCGGATCTGTTGGATGCCGACCAGGATGGAATGGCTCCTGAAAAAACGACACCGAAAGCCAAGCCGGAAGCGCCGCCGGAGCCGGAGCTGGGTTCGGGGCCGTTGCCGCAACCCGGCTGATGGTCCTCGTTGCACGTTGCGTACTCTATCTCGTCTCTGTATTCGCCGTTTCGTTTGCGGTAACGGTTTGCTTATCCAACCACCGATAACCATAAGGGGCACAACGTTGACGACGTTGTTGCTTGAGGTGTGCGAATCGCGTCTATCACGCCCATCGCGATGATGGGATTGCTGACGTGGTTGTTTCGTTGTGGGCTCACTCTTGCCCTGTTTGAGTGTTACGGTTGATTGTAAGCGTGAGAAGGAAAACTATGAGTAGCAAGGCATCGATCCGACGCATTGGCGTGTTGACCGGTGGTGGCGATTGTCCGGGTCTCAATGCGGTCATTCGGGCAGTGACCAAGACCGCGATTTTCCAGTACGGGCTCGAAGTGTGGGGTATCGAGGACGGTTTTCTAGGTTTGATTCGCAACCGGATGCGTCGGTTGGAGCCTGGTGACGTCTCGAACATTCTGACGCAGGGGGGGACGATCCTGGGCACGAGCAACCGGGCGAATCCCGCTCATTTCATGGTGGGGATCGACGAGGAAGGTAAACCGGTTTTCAAGGACGTCACCAACCGTGTGCTCGAGCATATCTCCGAGCGGCGGCTGGATGCGCTGATTTGTATCGGCGGCGACGGCACGATGACCGGGGCGGCTGAACTCGTTACCCATGGCGTGAATTGCGTGGGGGTGCCCAAGACGATTGACAACGATCTGATGCATTGTGAGTTGACGTTTGGTTTTCAGACGGCTGTTTCCACCGCAACGGAAGCGTTGGATCGTATTCACACCACGGCGTCGAGCCATCACCGTATTATGCTGGTTGAAATGATGGGTCGTAATGCCGGATGGCTGACACTTCACAGTGCTTTGGCAAGTGGTGCTGACGTCATTTTGTTGCCGGAGATTCCGTATGAACTTGACGTCATTTGCGACTACTGCTTCAACCGGAATCAACACGGCAAAGCCTTTACGATTATTGCCGTTGCCGAGGGGGCCAAGCCGAAGGGCGGGCAGCAGGTGGTGGATCGTGTCGTTCACGACAGTCCCGACCCCATTCGATTGGGGGGCGTTAGCGAGGTGCTCTGTGAGCAGATTGCGCAAAAGACGCATTTGGAGTGTCGGGCAACGATTCTGGGTCATGTGCAGCGGGGTGGGACGCCTGTCGCGGCGGATCGTGTATTGGGGACGTTGTTCGGCTACAAGGCTTTGGAACTCGCGCTTGCCGGTCGTTTCAACGAAGTGGTCGTGATGGAGAATGCTCACATTACCAGTGTGCCGTTGGCGGATGTCGCGGGCCAACAACGGCTTGTGCCGGTCGATGATCCGCTCATTATTGCCGCCAAAGCCACCGGGGCCACGTTTGGTGATCGTGGATCCTGAGGCGGACTGCTTTTTTGTGACCCGCATCCCAAGCGTTTCAGCCGCCGGAAAGATGCGCGCAAAACGCACGCATCTTTCGCCGTAAGGTTCTAATACCAGATCATCCGAGGTGAGGTATAGCCTCTCCCTTCGCCTTCTTTATCCACGCCGCTCTGGCGGTCTCCATGTCGGTCTTGTCATCATTTTGCCCGATCGCTTTGTTTCTTGGTCAACAGTGCTGTTTTCAGGGCACGATCGACACGATCGGTAAAGGTGAATTTGAGCTTCTTGCGAACTTCTGGGGGAATGTCGACGAGGTCCTTGCGATTACCTTCGGGTAGGATGACACGGGTCACACCCGCCCGATGAGCGGCAAGAACCTTCTCTTTGATGCCGCCGACCGGGAGGACTCGGCCCGTCAGGGTGATTTCGCCGGTCATGGCTACATCGTGCCGGCAGGGGCGACCCGTTAGAAGCGAGACGATGGCGGTAATCATAGCGACGCCGGCCGACGGCCCATCCTTCGGAATCGCACCGGCGGGTACGTGAATGTGGAGGTTGGATTTAGTCAAAGACTTTTCCTCGAGGCGGAACTCAGCCGCTTGGCTGCGGACGATGCTGAAGGCGGTCTGTGCGGATTCCCGCATGACGTCGCCAATTTGGCCGGTGAGTGTTAGTTGGCCGTTGCCCGGCATTTGGGCGGCCTCGATGAAGAGGATTTCGCCGCCGGTGGGCGTGAACGCCAACCCTGTGGAGACGCCGGGCACGCTTGTGCGTTGTGCGACCTCGTGTTCGAACCGTGCCGGCCCGAGATAGTCCTCGAGTCTGTCGGTCGTGATCTTAACGGATTGGCGTCGGCCCCGAGCCACGCGGGCTGCGACCGCTCGTGCAATGGTGCCGATTTGCCGTTCCAACTCGCGAACACCGGCTTCATGGGTGTAAGCGGTTGCGATTGCCGTCAGTGATTTGTTGTCGAAGGTGAGTTTCTTACGCGTCAAGCCATGTTCAGCGAGTTGCCGCCTCACGAGGTATTTCTTGGCAATGAACAGCTTTTCGCGCGTTGTGTAACCGGACAGGTGGATGGTCTCCATCCGGTCGCGCAGGGGCGGCGGAATGGGATCGACGTAATTGGCGGTTGCGATGAACATGCCTTTTGACAGGTCGAATGGGACATCAAGATAGTTGTCTACGAAGGTGTGGTTTTGTTGGGGATCGAGTACTTCCAGCAACGCGCTGGCGGGATCGCCGCGGAAATCCTGTCCGATCTTGTCGACCTCGTCGAGCATGAAGACCGGGTTGTTCGAGCCCGCTTTTCGGATTTCCTGGATAATTCGACCAGGCATCGCGCCCACGTACGTTCGCCGATGACCTCGCAATTGGGCCTCATCGTGTATCCCGCCGAGTGAGCAGCGAATGAATTTTCGGCCCAGTGCACGGGCGATCGATTGGCCGAGCGACGTTTTTCCGACCCCAGGCGGGCCGACGAAACAGAGAATCGCACCGCGTCCATCCGGCTTGAGCTTGCGAACGGCTAGGAACTCGATAATGCGTTTCTTGATCTTCTCCAGACCGTAATGATCTTGATCGAGAATACGTTCGGCCCGGTCCAAATCGAGTTGGTCGGTTGTACTGACGGACCATGGCAGGTCGGATAACCACGTCACGTAATCCAAGGCAACGGAGTATTCGGGCGAGATCTGCGGGATTCGTTCCATGCGTTGCAGTTCGCGTTCAGCCTCTTTTTGGGCGGCTTCAGGCATGTTGGCCTTGGCGACTTGTTCCTGCAGCCGCTCGATTTCAGCGGTTCGTGCGTCCGTTTGGCCCAGCTCTTTCTGGATGGCTTTGAGTTGTTCTTGCAAGAGATATTGCCGCTGGGATTTGTCGATTTGCTCTCGGACCTGGGCTTGGATTTTGGCGGACAATTCGAGTACTTCAAGTTGCTCAGCCAGGGCGGTGTTGATTTTGTGCAGCCGGGTGGCGACGTCGAAAGTCTCCAGGAGTTCCTGACGGTTGACCGTACCCATGGAGAGATTGGCTGCTAGGAAATCAGCCACGCCGCCGGGCGTTTCAATATTGTCCAAGACGATGCGCGCTTCTTCCGGGATGTTGGGTGCCAGATCCATGAATCGGTAGGCCGAGTGTCGAGCCGTATGGACGAGTGCATCCAGTTCGGGGGTGCGCTCGGTGGCGTCATATCGCGCGTGAATGCGGGCGACGAGGTAGGGTTTTTCTTGTGTCAGTTCCTCGATTCCCAGACGCACCATGCCGTGGACGATGACATTCAGCATGCCGTCAGGCAGGGTCAACATCTTGAGAATGGCACAGACGGTTCCGACGCGGTAAAGGTCGTTGAGTCCGGGCTCTTTTATTTCCTTATCGCGTTGGGTAATGACCCCGATAAGCTTGTCACCGTCAACGGCGTTTTGCACAAGCTGCTTGATGTTTTCGCGCCCGATGGTGAGCGGCATGACGGTGTCAGGGAAGACGACGGCGTCACGAATGGGCAGCAGTGGCAACTCTTCGGGAATGCCTGAACTGTTACTATCATCCTGTTTGCGCAACGGCGAGTCAGATTCCTCGTTTCGGGTGTTATTTTCCTGTTTGGACTGAGGCTCGGGCTCAGTCTTCGGTTTGTGCTTACCTGCTGGGGAGGTACGTGGATGGGGTTTTTCCTTTTTCATGGGGGCCTCGCACGCTTCAGGTCTCAGACTCGAGCCGTTGCCTCTTTCAGCATCTTACCGCAAAGGCCTTCGCTTGTGCACCTGCCAGCAAGGCTTGACTCGAGCATTTTGCGTGTATTGCAGAGCGCGTGAAACGCCCGCACGCGGCTTGTCTCACTGACGACATGATCGAATTATTTGCCGATGAGGCGGACGGTGGGTTCTTTCTGACCGCCGCCGACGCGGAAAAGCTCATTGTCCGCACTAAGGACGTTCGTGACGGGGCAGTTCCTTCGGGCAATTCAGTCGCGTTGCTGAACCTGTTGCGGTTGAGTTTGGTTTTCGACCGAGCCGACTATCGTCAAAAAGCCGAGCGGACGATGGAGGTGTTGGGAGGTACGATGGCGGAGTCATGGTATGGATTTGAGCGGTTTCTTTGGGCGATTGATTTCAATGACAGCCGGCCGCGGGAAATCGTCATTGTTGGCTCACCGTCGCAGGCAGAAACGGCAGCGTTGATTCAGGTGGTCCATCAGCGGTATGATCCCTACTGTGTTCTTGTGTTGCTGGACCCGTCGGCTTCCGATAAAGCTGCCTGGCAGCAGGAAGTGCCCTTGTTGCGAGGTAAGTTGCTCGTGGAAGGCAAACCGACGGCCTATGTTTGCCGAAATAATGTCTGTCGCCGGCCGGTGATGACCGCGAGCGACCTTCGGCGGGAACTCGAAGCAAACTGATGTGGACGCTTACGGCTCGCCGATGATCCCTTGAGCACACGCGACGGTTTTGTGGAGGCGTGGAAGCAGAACAAGCGGCTTTCCGCTGAGTCCGCTTAAGTTGCTCGCGATTCATGGAGGATGCATGTGTATGGTGGCTTGCAACGGCAATGACTCAATGTCATCCGAGAATCACATGAATAGGGCTCAGAGGATGTTCGCTCATTCGTCCTGGTGGGTGGGTCTCATTACGATGGCCGCCTTTGGTGTGTTGGCATGTCATGTTCATGCTCAGACGTCTGCTCCTGAGAATGGCCGTGCCTCTGAGACAGATCGCCCGGAATACATCGAGGCGCAGCGCGTGCCGGAACAACTTTTGAGCCGTCAACCCCGGCAAGTTCTCATTTTGCCTTCCGAGCCGGGCGAATTCGGCCAAGACCAGACGCAGGTTTCCGGTGGAGCGGTTGCGAAGCTGACACCGGACGCGCACCGTTTGCCTGACGGCTACATTGTGGCGGCAAGGGAGGCGCGGATCGATTTGCAGGGTGATTGGTACGTTGCCCACCTGTCGCAAGCGAAGGGAGTGCCGGACGCGCCACCCTTACGTGTGCTGCCTAACAAACGCCTCATGATGATCGAGGCGATTCACAAGGCAACGCATAAATCGCCTCAGCTTGTCGTGACAGGTCGGATTACGGAATTCCAGGGTGTGAATTACCTTCTCGCTGAAAACCTCATTGAATGTGCCGTAGACAAGCCAGAGGTTGCGCCCTCCGCAACCCGGTCAACCGCGCCGCCGACCGATGCAGAAGCGACGGCACAGCCCGCGTTGACGCAGCCAGCTGGCCGGACTGAGCCACGTGCCGAGGACATCGTCGCCCAGCTCCTTGCGACGAAACCGATGCGGGCGGTTGTTTTGCCGGAACACCTGCCCGAGGCCGGTGTGGATTCAGACTCATCTTCAAGCGAAGCCGGCGAATCGGGCTCAACCGGTCGAGAGGGACCGCGTTGGCCCGAAGAAACCATGCTGATCGACCGGGTCGGCCGACTGGTGCCTGGTGAGCGCTGGTGGACGTTTGCGTTTGAAGATCGGGGGAAAAATCCCGCCAATCCTCCCATTCGTTTGTTGCCGAACCGTCTCTTGGAGAGTGCGATTGCGCTATCGGGAGGCGGGACGCGCGGCATTGTCTTTGTGATTAGTGGCGAAGTGACCGAGTATCAGGGTTTCAACTACCTCTTGCTTCGTAAAATCCTCGTCCGTCGTGATTTTGGGAATTTTGGCTGATGGCTCTCATGATGAGTGTTTCGGGTGTTCGGGGCGTGGTCGGCCAAACCATGACGCCTATGTTGGCGGCTGAGTTGGGGTGCGCGTTCGGCACCGCGTTGGCGGGCGGCACCGTCGTGGTGGGACGGGATAGCAGGCCCAGCGGTCCGATGATCCAGCAAGCGATGGTTTCAGGCCTGTTAGCGACCGGGTGCCGGGTCGTGCTTGTGGACGTGGCTTCTACACCCGCGATCGCATTGATGGTCACCAGGCACAAAGCCGACGGCGGCGTGATTATCACTGCAAGTCATAACCCGGTCATGTGGAACGGTATCAAATTCCTGACGTGCGAAGGACTTGCGCCGCCGCCGGAGCAGGCGGAACGGATTTTCGATTTTTACCACCGCAAGGCATTTCGACTTGTCGAGGTGGAACGACTGCGGACGCCGGAATCGGATGCGAGTGCAGCCACAACCCACGTCGAAGCAACCCTGGCGACGGTGGATATCGAGCGAGTTGCCGGTAAGCGTTTTCGTGTCGTTCTCGACAGTGTCAACGGTGCCGGCGGCGAGGAAGGTTGCCTCCTGCTCGAGAAACTAGGTTGCGAAGTCGTGCAGATCAATGGCGAGGCGACGGGCCGATTCGCGCACACGCCCGAACCGCTTGCGGAGAATCTGACCCAGCTCTGCGAAGTGGTGCGCCAGCAGAAGGCCGATGCCGGTTTCGCTCAAGATCCGGATGCTGATCGCTTGGCGATTGTCGACGAGACGGGACGTTATATCGGGGAAGAATACACACTCGCGTTGGCCGCCAAGCGGATGTTCCAGCAATGTCCGGGACCGGCGGCGGCCAATCTTTCGACGTCGCGGATGATCGACGATTTGGCGGTAGCGGCAGGGGGGGCGTGTTGTGTTCATCGGTCGGCCGTTGGTGAGGCGAACGTGGTCGAAGCGATGAAAACGCATCAGTGTGTGTTCGGTGGGGAAGGTAACGGCGGGATTATTGATCCGCGCGTGGGGTTGGTGCGTGATAGTTTGGTCGCGATGACGTTGACTTTGCAGCTGATGGCCGAGACAAACAAGTCATTGCGTGTACTCGTGGGTGAAATTCCGAACTATGTCATGATGAAGCGGAAGTACGAGTGTTCCAAGACGCGGATTGACAAAGTGCTGCCGGCAGTTCGTGAAAAGTACGTGGGCGAGACGATCAACGACATTGACGGGGTTCGGATTGATTTTGCGGATGGATGGGTGCATGTGCGAGGCTCCAACACCGAGCCGATTATCCGGATCATCGCGGAAGCGCCGAACGAGCAGCGAGCAGAGGAGTTGATCGCCGGTGTTCGTGACGTTGTTAATTCAACTCAGTAAAGCAGTTGTATCACCACGGAACGGACGTCATTCACGGGGACAAATTCAGTCGGCGGTTGTGGTTCCAACGGGGTGACATGCTCACCTAGCGGTCGCCATACCTGGGGATCGGTCGGTCCGAAAACAGCAACCGTACGCACGCCCAACGCTGCTGCCAAATGGGTCATTCCGCTATCGTTTCCAACGTAAACATCCGCGTCACGAATGGCCAATCCGGCTTTCATGAGATCGTTTTCAACGACCAGCGTGTCGTGATGCGTGTCGACACGTTGTTGAACAACGCTGACAAGATGCGAATCGCGCTCCAACTCCACCGCTCCCAAAACCCAGATGACTTCAACATCGTCCAATGAATCGACCCATTCGGTGAACCGCTCGAGGGGCCAACATTTATCACGACTACCGCTACCGGGATGCACGCACAATCGTCGAGGTCCGGTTCTCGCGTTCGCTGGCGAAGTCGGTTCGTCGGGTACGGGTAAGCGGATAACGGGCGGCGTTGCTGAATCGATGCGCATGCCTGTTGACTGGATCGCGTGAATCCATTGCGACGTGATATGTCGACGGTTCACGAGCGTTTCGCGCTTGGGACGAGGATCGATCGAGATCACGAGGCCATCGACCCCCTCGCGCAGCCGGCGATGAACCGGACTCGACTCATCGCCGAGGAAACTCAAAACGAGATCCGATTTGGCCAGCATCGTAGCGAGCCGACCTTGGAGCGGACGGGCCTCGCTGAACAGCTGATGAAACCCGACGATTTCAGGTGAAACACAGGTGTCGATCACGCTACGTCCCGCAGCCAGCGTGGCGGAACTGGCTGACGCGATGGCGGTGACGTGGATGTTTTGTGTGTTGAACGATGCTTGAATGGCCTGTACGACCGAGAGCGTCAGTACAAAATCGCCGAGTGCGCCCTGATGGAGAACGATGATGTTCGTTGTCGGGTTGGCGTCTTGCTGAATCACTCTTGGTTACCGTCTTGCATGTCAGAAGGGTTTTGTGTCAGTCGATCCACCCGCCCCCCAGTACGATATCGTCGTCATAGAACACAGCCGCTTGGCCCGGCGTGATCGCCATCTGCGGCTGCTGAAAACGAATGCGAACACGATCGTTGCCCATCGGCTCGACCATCGCCGGCGCAGCTTGGTGAGCGTAGCGAATTTTGACGGCAACCTGCGAGGGGCCATCCAGTGGATCGACAAGCCATTTGACGTCCGAGGCCTCCAGGGTGTCCGACGCTAAATGATCTTTCGTCCCCACCGTCACGGTATTAGCCTCGACATCGATACGAATGACATAGACCGGTTGTCCCATGGCGATGCCAAGACCGCGCCGCTGACCGATTGTAAAATTCGCGATGCCGTCATGTCGTCCGACTTCCTGGCCCGTCATGTCAAGGATGGCCCCTTCGGTGAAGCATTCGGGTCGGCGTTCGCGAATAAGACGAGCGTAGTTGCGGTCCGGCACAAAACAGATGTCTTGGGATTCACTCTTCTCGCTCACCGCCAGCCCGAAACGCCGGGCATGTCTGCGGACTTCGTCTTTTTGCATGCCGCCGATCGGAAACAGCGTTTGGGATAACACATGCCGTCCGATGCCAAACAACACGTAGGACTGGTCCTTGGCTTGATCGACCGCCCGTCGCAGTCGGTACTGTCCGTCGCGGTGGTCGACTTGGGCGTAATGGCCGGTTGCGATGAAGTCCGCGTTGGCCAGCCGGCCATAGTCCCACAGCCGGCCGAATTTGAGCTGCTCGTTACACATCACGCAGGGGTTGGGCGTCCTGCCTCGCTGATACTCGTCGATGAAATGCTCGATAATTCGGTCAAACGAATCCTTGAAGTTCATGGCGAAAAAGGGGATGCCCAATTTGCCCGCGACGACTCGGGCATCGCTGGCGTCGGCGGCACTGCAACACCCTCGGTGTCGGCTGACGGGAGTTTGTTCGTCGCCGGCCGTGCAGTTGGCCCCTGGCTGCGTTCCGTCGACCGTTTCGGCGTTCTCAATCCCGGTACGCATAAAAAGCCCAGTGACGTCGTACCCCTGCTCATGTAACAAGCACGCTACGACGCTGGAATCGACGCCGCCGCTCATCGCGACGACCACTTTGCCACGATTTTTTGCCAAGCTGGACTCCCCGAACTTCTACCACTACGTGACGGCGTCCCGAAGCTGTCGGACGGACCGGTCGACAACGCCATCGGAATCGTTAATTATATTGGCATGGGACGAAACGGTCCAAACCAAGGTCACAGGAGTGAAATGATGCACACATTGAGCGTTCAGACACGCAGCCGTTGCCAGCTTGTTGACGTGACCGCCGATATCCAGAAGGTCGTTAGCGACACTGGCCTTAAAACGGGTTACGTTATCTGTCTCGTTCCCCATACGACAGCGGGGATCACGATTCAGGAGAACGCCGACCCTGATGTGGTTCGTGACGTGCTCATGAAGCTCGAGCAGCTCGTGCCTTGTGATGATGCCGGTTATCGCCATGTCGAGGGTAATTCCGATGCGCATATCAAAGCCTCGATCATGGGGCTGTCGGTGACGCTTTTGGTGGAAGAGGGCCGACTGGTCTTGGGGACGTGGCAAGCGATCTATTTTTGTGAATTCGATGGGCCCAGGCGAAGAAAGCTCCATGTCAAGTGTGTGCAAGCATAAACGCACGAAGCGTCTGTATGACAGGCTTGCATCCCCATCAAACGTGGTTCACGTAGTTGCTTCCTGAGCCTTGCGAAGTGATTCGCCAACAAATGCGATCATTTCCGGCATCAAAACGTCGTAGCTGAAGAGTTCGGACACCGCCTGCTGCATTTCACATCTGATCGCATCCCGTTCGTCCGGACGCGTCAAGAGCCGCTCCGCCCGCGCCGCAAAAGCTTCAGCAGAATCGAACGTGACCTCCGCGAATCGCGGAAAGGCTGAACCGGCATGATGGTAGCGTTTGTCCGTCCCGTGGCGCGACTTCAACTCCAAAAGAAACTTGGCGGAAATCTCGATCGTATCAGGTAACACGCCCCCTGTGGCCGCAGCATGCTCACGTAACGCAACGATGGCATCGTCCGGCAAGTCCTGCACACGAATTTGCGTTGGTTGATCGATGCCTTGCGTCGTTACGTAGTCCACCAAGCTATCGTACCCGGGCGAATAGAAATCATGCGGATGATACCGCACCAACAGAAACCCACCCGCACAGACCGTCTCGAGGACCCGCTGATGCAACGCTGGATTGATGCCCGTGTGAAGATTGATGGCAGCATTCCGTGCGATCTGAGCGATATGGTTTCCATGCTCAGCCCGCCCCTTCGCGTAGCGGGCAAAGCGTGAATGTCGATCCCAGCCGTTCCCGTAGAGGTGGAACGTCCGGCCCGTCGCGTCCGCCCAATCAGCCACCCACGCCAATGTTGTGTGCCTTAACGACCGGTCCACCAATGGACGTACAAACCAACTCAGCATTCGCTTGCGATGATCACCTTTCCACAAAGTAGTGCCGGTTTCCTTGGCCACGCGGTCCACAAGATCATCCAAATCGTATCCGCCGTTGAACCGACAACTCGTCAACAGTTCGCGCGTCTGCTCGTAGAAAACCTCCATCTGGCGACGTGTTTGCGTATCGCCCACTTCATACCGCAATCGTGCGTACAGTTCTTCGGGCGTCTCCGAATGATGACTGATGTAGACAACATCACACTGAAGGGACGAATCCACCTCCGTCGTATCGTGAGCACACGCAAACTTCGCGGGATCGACCGCCAACTTGCATGGCATGAATCGTTCCGCCGGATACCCGAACTCGAGTACGCATTGCGTCATGCCATACCCCATGGCGAAATCCAAAGGCCCCATCTGCCGGCCGGCGTCACGGTGATACAAATGGGGTAATTCATCCTGGATCCAGCAGACGAAAGGTACCTCGTAGATGAGTCGTTCAGCACATTCGCTACGGTGATGATCGATCAGAAGAATAAGATCCGGCTCAAACGCTACAATCGCTCGCAGATAAGCATGGCGAGGGAACAGGGCGTAGTTTTTGTCCTCTTCGATCATGAGCTGGGTGCTATACCCATGGCGTGCCAGGGCTGAACAGGCGTCGTGCATCGAGTGCTGGATGAATGTGCTGAACCGGCTCGTCATGCAAAGCACGCGAAGCGGATCGCTCGAACTCGCAGAAGCATAGCGTCGCGACCAATAGGCGGTATCACGTCCCGCGTAGAGTTGACGCGCGCGGGTATGCCAGTCAGCGTGAATACCTGCGAAGTATGCTGCCACCTCGCGCGAGGTTTTTTCACCCTTCGAAGCTGGTTGGCCGGGCCAGCGGTGCAATACTCGAAGCTGCGGCGGCAGCGGTCGATGGTCGTTGGCCATCATGAACCCGCGCCACTGCTGCCAAGCTGAGTCACCTACGAACAGGAAGACGCGCTCATCGCTCAGTGGTTGGGTCCAGTCATGTAAGCGAAGCGCCAAGGCCAATGCCCGCACATTTTCTTCGCAGAAGTAGATGGCCGGGCGATAGTTTAGAAGCGTGCAACAGCTAGCCTCATGCAGCCGAGGGATCAACAAGCCCGAACCCGCGCCGTCCATCAGGATCGGCTCCACCATCTTTCCCTTCCAGTTCAACGACCTCAGCAAAGCATCGGCATCACCCGCAAAATCAAACGCCAAGGGTAGCCACAAACGCCGGCCATCGGACGAGGTCGTCGCCACCTGTACGTTCCCGTCGTTAGCCCGATGCAGCGTCAGTCGCGGCACCATCTCGTGCCAGACCTGCTCCAGCTCGTCCGCCAGTTGGCGTCCGTGCTCATCCCGGCCCCGCAGCGCAGCGAGATTGGCGGCAAATCGGTCATCCGTCGTGACCCAATCCACAAGGTCGCTTGGCCCCCGTTTCAACTGCTGTCCAAGCGACCGGAATTTCCGAGCATGGGGCGACCTAGCTGGCCATGCCTGAGCCACCTCCGCCGCGACACTAACCAACCCCTTCTGCGTCAAAACCTCAACCGCTGCCGACCGCATATTGTCGTCACCAGGCACCAGAGCCAGATAATCGCCCACCAAGTTGATGAAGCCATACAGGTCGGACTGCTGGTTAAGCTGCAACAACCGTTGCCGAAACGCATCGACGGAGAGCTGAGCAATCGCCATAGCCAAAGATCTCGGTCAGGACAACAGAACACAGAGCCGGAATGATATGTATCGGGTTCGACGGCACCATCTCTTCACGTTGCACCAAGACCGTTGACGGCATCAAAGGAGCGAAATGGAGCTGCAGCAAGGAATTGAAGCGTCAAAATGGCAAGGGCACGATACGCATGCAAGCCGTACCGTAATTCATCTGTTTGACCGAAAGTGCGGGCGAGGCCCTTAAGGCGTGGTTGCATCATCCGACGGCAACGCATCAAGCCAGCCCTGAACCTTCGCGACCATGTGTGACATGCCGATCTTGTCGAACAGATCACGAGCTCGCGTCCAATTCGCACGGGCACCAGTCATATTGTTGCGTTGTACGCAAAGAATACCGAGGTTCCCGTAGTCGCTAGTCATACCTTCCTGGTGGTCGATTTTCTCGAAGATCGCCAGGGCCTTGCGGAACATCTTTTCAGCTTGGTCCAGGTCGCCTCGGGTGTGGTAGGTAATGCCAAGGTTGCTGTAGGCGGCGTACTGGCCAGTGGCGTCACCTGGGGACAGCTCCAGGACACGTTGATAGCAAGCCTGGGCCTTTTGGAGCTGGCCGCGGAGATGGTAGATATGGCCGAGGCGGTTGATTGCATTGCGATCGTCGGGAAAGAATCGCAAGATGATGTTGAGTCGTTTGAGGGCTTCGTCGATGACGACTTGGGCTTTTCGGTTGCCTGCGGCAGCACTGGTTTCGGTACGCTCAAGGGCAGCCTTGAGACTGTTGACCTCCGCTTTGCCGAGCGACAGTTTAGCCTGCAACTTGGAGAGCTGTTGCGCGAGGTCTTTTTGCTCGGCAACATATTCCTTGACGATTTCGGCGAACGCGCGCGGCGTAATGCCACTGATGTTCGTGACCGGCCCGTAGACAATGCCCTGTGTGTTTTGCCCGGATCCTGTACCGACGGTTTGTGATGCCGCAGGGCTGTCGATCACAACGAGGCTGTTGCCGCCATCGGAGGTCACGGTAATAGAAGGAGGCGAATCGGAACCACGAAACAGAGCGATGTAAGCGGGTGGCAGGGCGATGATGGAGGCGCTTGGACGTACCAACGTGTCTTGAATGTGGCCCGGAGGGTTTTGAGTGTCGCGTGAGAGATTTTGTGGAATCTGCACTTGGTCATGAATTTATGGTAGCTCTTTTCCGTGCCATGGGAAAGGCGTTAAGCGGGCGGGGGCGAATGGTAATGGCGGGCCGTTGTGCGTTTATTTGATGAGGGCAAAGGCTTTCTTCATGGCTTGGGCGGTGGCTTTGAGGGCTTCTTCTGTCGGTAGTTTATTCAGCGGTTTGTTGAAGGGCTCTGCGCGTACCGGTCCATCGTAGCCGATCTGATTGAGGGCGTTCAGGAAATCGCCAACCGGAATCACACCGGTCGCGCAAGGCAGCTCTCTGGTGTTGTCAACCATTTGGTCTTTGCTGATACCCTTCGGTGCATCGTTGAGATCGACCGCGACGACATCGCTGTTTTTGAGGGCGAGGATGTCTTCAACCGTTTCACCGGCATGGTACCAATGCCAGCTATCGAGTATCAGTCCCGTATGGGGGACATTGATTTGCGAAATCAGCTCGCGTGTCTCGGCCATGGTGTGGACCCAGGGGTGCCTGGCGCTTGACCATTTCGTCTTCGTGCCGACGTATTCCAAGCCAAACCGCAGACCGTGGTCGTTGAGCACCTTGGCGATTTCGCGAAGCCGGCTGCCAAACGTTTTCATCTGCTGCAGATAGGTCATTTGGTCGTCGCCCCAGATCAACCAGGTGCCGACGCGCGTGACCCCGGCCCGCTGCAGCGTTTTCGCAAAAGCAGGTAGACCCTTCATGTCCGCGCGGAACGCGGCATCATCCTTTCGGAACTCGACGGGCGCGCCGGCGGTTCCCCACGTGATGCCTTTCTGTTTCATGTCGCCCAGCAGATCCTCCAGGGCCTGATCCGATAGCTTGGCAAGATGCCGACCGTTCGCGTAGACCGACTCGAAGCCGTGACGGTGAGCTAAGTCCGCGGCTTCGACCTGTTGGGTTTTGACCCCGATGGCGTAGAAGACGAGATCGATGGTCATCTTCCGCGGCCGCGATGGATTGGCGGCAAGAACGGACGACGAACCGGAGACGATGCTCCCTGCCAACCCGGTGAAAACCGCTTCACCCAGAAACGCGCGTCGTGTTCGAATAGCCATGTGTCGTTTCTCCCTGTCGGTTGAGCATGTCAGTCGTTGCTGCGTCACCGTATTTGGGGAGCTTATACGCCTGAAAAAATGAATTCAAGCCAACTCGGATTGCGCGTCACGTTATTTGACGGTGGACCACTGCCTCCGCTACGATGCTGTCGGAAGTCGCGCCCGATCAGCGATTGGATGGACAGTGGAATTCCAACGAAGAAGCATCGTGGCCCAAATCGCGAACCATAGGCACCCGTCTGCATGGCCCCAAGCAAGTATCTAAGTGCACCTGTTCCCTCGAAAAGGATGCCCCGCGGTATTCCCTACATCGTCTCCAACGAGGCGGCGGAACGATTCAGCTTTTACGGAATGCGCTGCATCCTGGTCATCTTCATGACGCAACATCTGCTGGGCCAAGACGGGAATCTCGCGGTCATGGCTGACGAGGAAGCGAAATACTATTTTCATGCCTTCGTGTCCGCGGTCTACTTCCTGCCGATCTTCGGGGCGATTCTCTCCGACGTCTTCCTGGGTAAATATCTAACCATTGTCAGCCTGTCCATTGTCTATTGTCTGGGCCATTTCGCCCTTGCCATCGACGAAACGCGCCTCGGGTTGTTCACGGGGCTTGCGCTCATCGCGATCGGCTCCGGCGGCATCAAGCCGTGTGTGTCGGCTCACGTCGGCGATCAGTTCGGCAAGACCAACGCCTGTCTGCTCGAGAAAGTCTTCGGGTGGTTCTATTTTTCGATCAACCTGGGGGCATTCGCGTCAACCCTCCTGACCCCTTGGCTGCTGGAAGCATACAGCCCAAGCGTCGCGTTCGGGGTGCCGGGTGTGCTGATGTGCTTGGCGACGTTTGTGTTCTGGCTGGGGCGTTGGAAATTCATTCACGTGCCCGCGGGGGGTTTGGACTTCGTTAAGGAGACTTTTAGTAGCAAAGGGCTCAAAGCCGTTTTGAAGCTGGCGATCCTCTATCTGTTTGTGGCCATGTTTTGGGCGCTTTTCGACCAAACCGGGTCTGCCTGGGTCCTCCAGGCCGAGAAGATGAACCGCCATCTATTTGGCATCGAGTGGCTTCCCTCTCAGATTCAAGCGATCAATCCGCTGCTCATCATGATATTGATTCCCTCTTTTTCGTACGGCTTCTATCCCGCCATCGAGAAAATCTTCCCCCTCACGCCGTTGCGAAAAATCTCGATCGGGTTCTTTGTCATGGTGGCAGCCTTTGTGATATCCGCGTCCATTCAAAGCCGCATCGATGCCGGAGCACAACCGAATATTGCTTGGCAACTCCTTGCGTACCTGGTCCTCACAGCCTCCGAAGTGATGGTGTCCATCACGTGCCTCGAGTTCTCGTACACGCAGGCGCCCAAGAAGATGAAGTCGTTCATCATGGCGGTCTTCATGATATCGATTTCCCTCGGGAACGCGTTTACGGCCGGCGTGAATTACTTTATCCAAAACGAAGATGGTACCAGCAAACTCGCGGGCGCAAGCTACTACTGGTTTTTTACCCTGCTCATGTTACTGACCGCGGTGGTCTTCATCGGGGTGGCTGCCCTCTACAAAGAACAAACCTACATTCAAGATGAGGTTCCTCGGGCCGAGCAAGGCCAAGCCGAACCGGCAAAGAGTGGGACATAAGGATAAACAGTCATCGCGCGGAGCGATGCAGTCGACGCGATGATGCTGACACGATGATGCCTTGTCCCCTCAATCCTCGGGCGTGCGAAAAAGGGAGAGCGAACCGACCACGACAAGCGTTAGAATGATCCCGGCAACCGCATAACCAGCACCCACCAATACCCCAATGGCTGCCACCGCCCAAATCGTCGCGCCGGTTGTCAACCCCAACACCGTTCCCCGATCACGGATGATGGCTCCGGCACCGAGGAAGCCGACGCCCGTCACCACTTGTGCTGCGATACGTCCCCGGTCGGCCATGTGATCCCCCGCAATCAGAATGGAAGCGAGCGTGAAGATCGTGCTGCCAATACTGATGAGGATCAGCGTGCGTACGCCGGCAGGCTTATGCCGGGCTCGCCGTTCGTATCCCGCGATCATCCCACAGATGATCGAACACGCGACCAACACGGCACCGGTCAATGGCGCAGGTAATATCTCGTGCAGATCGCCACAGTAGGGCGATAGGAGACCGGTTATTCGTTCCAAAAGATCTCGCCATGATGTGTCAGGCATATCGAAAGACTCCAAGCAAGTGTCCTGGTAGCCTTTGCCAACGTACGTGTGACCCACCACACGCTCAGGGACACGTTAACTGTTCAAGCCAAGCGTTGCAAGAACGATTTTTGCAGGAACCACAGAACATGGCTTCCTTCGGCCGGCAGGAGCAACGTGTTCCAACGCTGTCAGGACCCACTGGTGGCCCGTATGAAACGGTATCGGGTACGACTGAGGCCATGAAACGCAACGGCAAATTGAACAAGGCAATCCCAAACTGGGCGAGGCGGGAATCGAACCCGCACGATCTTTCGATCAGGGGATTTTAAGTCCCCAGCGTCTGCCATTCCGCCACTCGCCCGAGTGCTTCACCCGGAAGCATGCCGCATTATATTTCGAACCGGTAGGTATGGCTAATCTGGAGTAGATCTCGCACACCTGCAGGGTGCAAAGGATTCCCTCCGCACCGTTGTCCCAGCCGATGGATACGGTCATTTCAGGGCGTCCCCATCGGATCAGCGGAATCCGCTTCCGGCTTGACAGGGGCTTGCTCATAGATGTCTAACCGATTTTTCGTCTTTTTGCCTGTTCTCTGCGTTCTCCGCGCCTCTGCGTGAGCTTCTTTGTCGTGACTTGATTTACAAAACCTCTCGCAGAGGCGCAGAG
>Ga0180434_10002237_pt1 | contig 26308 bp, 20 predicted proteins | sample SS_ome_7_FD_132453 | JGI IMG/M metagenome (GOLD analysis project Ga0180434, IMG submission 132453) | Hypersaline lake sediment archaeal communities from the Salton Sea, California, USA - SS_1_D_2 metaG | ecosystem: Environmental > Aquatic > Non-marine Saline and Alkaline > Hypersaline >... | reverse complement strand
GGGATTATAAGCACTCTTCGGCGGAATCGAGAAACTCCAGACGTTGCCTTTCCACGGGCTGTTCGGCTCGGCGTCGTTGACCTCATCGACTCGCCAGTAGTAGGTTGTTCCCGGCACCAGACCATCCGGATAAGGATTTCCAGGGAAGCCGGCAATAATGAATGTTGACGTCGTGTTGCCGCGGAAAAGCTCTGAGTCTTGCGTGGCGTCGTTCACATCGTCAAAACTCTCACCCAGATAGATATCGTGTGAGGCCGCAAAATCGCCCGGTGAGAAGTTTAAGCTGACCCACGTGTCCTCAACGAAGGCCTCATCAGCCGGATCGGGGCTGTAGGCTTGTTCAAGGGCGCCGCCAAGCATATAGCGTACCGCGTTCAGGAACATTATTTCACCCTCCGGTGTCAGATTATACTCGCCCCGGCCAACACCGCCACCCTCTTGGGTTCCGGCACAGAATATCAACCGCGGACCTCCGGCGAATTGGCCGGAGCCGGAATAGAACTCCACTCCCGTTTCCCACTCGGCGATCCAGGTCGAATCTTCACCCTCGACCTGGGCGAGGACGGTGCCGTTGCCCATATCGGTAATGCCGACGAATGTGGTTGGGCCCACGTCTCCATCCAGTATCTGTGTCCCGTTAGGTACACCGGCAAATATTGGATGGCCGGACTCCAAAATGTTAATCGAGGAACCGGAGAGATTCGGAAGGCTTGTGGTATTCACCCAGAGCCAACGGCTGCTCCTGGCAATATGCATAGCCTGAAGCATCAGCGGTGTAGTGATGGAATTCCACTGGGTTATTTCATCGCCTTCGTCATAGTCCCCGCTGTTGCTGTTGCGACTTACAATGATCAAGTCAGCGTCGTTGAGAGCCGCTATTTTGTCATCATCGAGGGTACGCCCTTCCTGATTTCTGAAGCTCGCATCAACAGTATATCCGTTGGCCTCAAGTAAGTCCATCCATGGCTGGTCATCCGGCTCGCCGTCGCCGTTGTCGTCATAGGCGCCCGAGACCCAGATAATTGTGGCTGCCTGGGCCGTCGACATCAGGCCGAAGGCCAGCAGCAAAGCTAAAAACATCAGTTTTTTGGACATAATAGTCCTCCTTATAAAAAAGTTCAAAAAAGTTAGAGACCGATAACGATTTCAGTCTTTTTTTCTATTTTTATACGAAAATTTGGTTACATAAGACCACATACATTCTTCGGAGAGCTAAACACCAGCCATAAGTTGAAAATTCACGAATCTTAATTCCAAAGAAAATTTTTTATGCCGGAGTCCTATGCAATGCACAGCTCCTCCTCTCTCAAGATGATTCCAACGGAGCTACAAACCACTAAAGACCCATAATCCACAGTTTTTATTTATAATCATTTATACCAGATTATTTACCCATCAATCAAGAAAAATCTCCGGATTTTCTGCTTGAAGTAATGTTTGTTCAGACGTGACTAATTTCCCGTTTGTAACGAGTAATTGCAGAAAATCAGTTATTAGCCGCCAATGCACGTGCCAAAGTGACCGCCCAGCCGGCGGCGATTATTATTATCAGGGCCAAGATTATGTATCTAAGCTTAACTTCCGTGAAAAAACGCTCAATAAAGCGGAAATATACTCCGAAAACAGCGATAACAAACGCCAGGAGCGCCATGATAACCATGACAGAGCATAAAAGTCCGCAGGCCGGCTGGATATAGAATGCTTCTAAGAATCTGCCTTGAGCGAAGGCAAGTGTCGCCGTAGTCATTCCGCAGGTAGGACACGGCAGGCCGGTCCGCTGCTTGAATCCACAATAACCAAGCCATCGACCTATATCGATTTTGTAATATCCCGCCAATGCAAATACAGCGAAGAAAACAATTATACCCAGACAAACAATTGCCGCAGCCATCCTCTGGCCGGACGAGGCTCGGTAGAAAAATTTCGGCTTATTTAGATGTTGGCTTGCCTGCATCATTACGTTAAAATAGAGCAGTGTAACGGCTATGTCAAGGTTTGAGCAGGATATCAGAGTAGCTGGTTGTAAGGCAGTGAGTATCAGGTTATCAGAATATCAGTTTGGTGAGAGAATAGCCTTCCTGATGCCCTGGTTTCCGGATATTCTGCACTCTGGTTTGCGGATAACCTGATTTGCTTTGTAATGGGTAAAACGATATGGCATTAGAGCAGGGATATCTGAGCAGCATGTTGGAGACGGCCATCGTTGCCGCTCGCCTGGCGGGCCAGCGCGCGATGGAAGAGATGAATTATATCAAGGTTTCGATAAAAAACGCCACCGAGCTGGTAACCCAGGCCGATGCGCGATGCCAGAAAATAATCATCGACCGAATCAAAGAGCACTATCCCGATCACGGATTTATCGCCGAGGAGGGTGAAGAAGGCAAGATGTTCAAGGAGACCCCGCGAGGCCGAGAGCCGCTCTGGTGGGTGATAGATCCGATCGACGGCACGAATAATTTCGCGCACCGGATGTTGTTCTTTACCGTCAGTATTGCAGTCATGCACGAGGGCGAGCCGATTGTCGGCGTGATTTTCGAGCCGGCCACCGATTCGATGTTCACCGCCGTTAAGGGCCGAGAGGCACAGTTGGACGGCAGGCGAATCACGGCAAGCGAAGAGGCGATCGATAAATTTGCCAGCGTGGGACTGGAAAGCCATTTCGACGAAGGTGCACCAGGCTGGGCCTGCGAGCTTATGAAGCGGACGAGATTTCGAAATTTAGGCTCGACCGCTTTGCAGGTCGCGTATGTTGCAAAGGGCAGCATGGTCGCAACTATCGCCAATACTCCGAAGCTGTGGGACATAGCCGGCGGGGCGGCGATCGCTCAGGCCGCAGGCGCCCTTTTCACCGATTGGCAGGGGCAGAAAATCTTCCCCGTCGATCTGGACAATTACGACGGGCACAAATTTCAGATTGTCACCGCCAATAAAAAAATCCACCCCGAAATTGTCGAACTGCTAAAACATTGACGATTTTCGATTTAACCGCGATTATAGCCAAATTCCGTCAAACTGCAAAGTAGAGCTGAAATCGGAAATCTAAAATCCCTTACCTCGGATCCGGGACGGGGTACAGGGTAAGGATTCTCACTTTGTCGGCGGGGGATGTTACCTGGCTTCTATCGAGCACGGCGAGAACTCTTTTTTGCGGGCCGTCGGCGCCGATGCGAACGAGGATATAAGCCGTAAAGATGTCACTACGCACGGTAACAATGTTGCTGATCCGCGAAAAAATAATGTCCCGCTCTTCGAAATCGCTGATCGCGCCATCGCTCGGCGTCAGATCGGGATAGCTATTCAAATCGACAGTGGCATAATTCGGGTCGTATGCGTAATAGCCCATCTCGGGAATTTGCATAAGCGAGCCGATACTTTCAAAAGCTCCCGCCGTCGTATCTCTATACGACGCGATTGCCTGTGCAATTTCAGTCTGCATCCACGGCAACTGGGCGATTACAAACCACGGGGCGGTATTGATATTTATCCGGCCTTTTACTCTCGTTTCATTATCGGGCAGGCCATAATCTATCGGGTCGATGACCGTAAGATACTGGAAAATATTCGTAAAGACGGGATTTTGTAAATTCAGCCGGATGGCATCTTCGGCGGGCTCGGCTTCGAGCTGCATGCCAATCATATCTTCCGGTTCGGTAGTTGGCCTGGGCCCGACAATCAATACCCTTGCTATATCACCCACCGATGCAAAACGTTCGAGAGCATTTGCAAAATTGTAAAAGTTATAGTTCTTCCGTGCGCCACTCAATCCGTTGGCCATACCTAAAGTATTGCTCGCGGAAACGATATTCTGATACACAACATTCCAATCATTATCTGCACGTGAGTAAGCCTGCTGGACGTTTTTAGCCGTATCCCACTCGAACCATTCATCCTGGGTCTGCTGTTTATCAAGATAAATATCCCCGGCGAGTGTTCTCCTGATGAGATAAACGTCGTATCTTTCTTTTAAGACATATTCGGGCGGATCCGAATCCTGCACGGATTCATACGTGGCCAGCACAAAATTGTTGTCTTCTCTGCCGACGCCGGTTGACATCATTCCCGCCACGCCGAAGGCCGTCGAGGCGGCCGAGCCGTTGGTCACTACAAACCGGCTGCCGTCCGCTATACCGTGACCGGCCAGGTTGACTGTACCGACGACCGTACCATTCGGATCGCGAACCTCCAGCCTGAAGTCGCCCAGCGGAATATCCGCATCGAACGGATTATAAAGCTCAATCGCAAAATGATTATTTGTCGAAATATCCGAATCCGCCTCGCTGATCCTGAAAACCAGCTCGCTTATAAACGGCTGAGCCTCGAAACCATAATAGGTCTTCGGGCCTGCCGGCAAGACACTGACCTGCGCATCGGCATCACGAAGGTCAACGATATTAACAGCCAGTTGAGCCGCTAATTGATCGGCGCCGACAGTGTTGGGATCGTCATTTAGAAGCCCTTCTGTTATCGCAATATACAGCTCATTCACATCAGCGGTATTGACATTAACCATTTTTTTGCCGTCCGGGTCGATAATCCTATCCATACTGCAGGTAGTGGTAATATGCCGATACGCATAGTTCGGATCGAGACCGCCGTCATCGCCGGCTCTTTGAAACCACTTGTCCAGCGTTTCTCCGCCCGACGAGAGAGGAGTGGACAGCGCATTGAGCCTGAAGTGCCCTCCCCATTGTTCCAGGCGTGTGTCAATATCGGTATGATTCAGCAGATATCTGTAGCGAAGCTCCAGCTCATCGGAAATATCGTAGGGCGTATAAGGCCCGTTTGGTTCGCCATAACTCCAGATAACGTTCCTGGCATATCCGGCCAAATCCCGGGGATTAAGGCCATAGCTGGAATTCGCCCTTGCTGAAAGCAGGCTATATTCATCCGTTGCGGTCGGAGGCTGGCCCGGTTGTCCGGCGAGAGCCAGAAGATTTATCTGCAACTGGCTCGAGCCGCCGATGTCGAATACGCTAAAATTCGGATCGGTCGGATCGAATTTAAAGGCCGTATTGGCATTCAGCATGGCACCGTTATCAATAATTCTGATAGCGGCGAAAATGGGCTCGCCCTTATTGCTGCTCATCTCCGGTACGATTACCCATTGCGAATCCGCTACGCCGTCGCCGTCCGCATCTGCAATTAGTCCCTCACTCATGATGCCGGCAACCTGATAGTCCGGCACAACTTCAGCCTGCAATTCGGTGCTCGAATCCAGCTTGTTATAGACATCGCTTATCTGCCGCCATCTATAGTCATCGACACCGTATCGATACGGCTCGAGGCACGCCAGCCATCTATCCGCCTGGCCGGGATAGTCATAATACTCGGACAGCTTCTGACCGTTGGGGTCCGTATGGGGAATGTCGAAAAAAAGTTCCTGTGATATCTGTGCAACGATTGTTTCGACCGCGAAGTTCAGATCCTTATTCTCCGATATGGCCGACGTTGCCATCTTATCCACGCGGGAGACCATAACAAATAACACGCCGACGATAGCCAACAGGCTGGTCAGGACTACCGTAAGAATCAGAGCGGAGCCGGCCGGAAATGGTTTTCTCAAGAATTTTTTGTCCGCTGTTTCCATTTTCAGCATCTTAATTGCCCAAATAAACAATGTGGGTGAAGGTTCTGCCTTTCTTTATTATCCCTTTGGAATCGAACAATGTGAATGTGAACTTCAGCGCCCGTCCAAGTCCCGGAATCGCGTCGAAATGAGCCTCATCGACCTGCTCTCTCGGGTAATCAATGTTGTTAATGATGACACCTCCGTTAGGAGGATAAGGGTAAAGCACACCCGGAATTTCTTCGGAGTGAAGGCCCATCCCATCCTGATTCGGGATAAAGTCCGTATCTAACAGGGTCCCGTCGCCATCAGGATCCACTTCCGGAATCCATCGCTGCTGCGCATCATTCCAGCCCTGAATTTTAAACTCGCCCACACCCTTGCATAAAAGCATGTGAATTGAATTCGGATCGGCCGGGTCGACGTCGGCTCCTCTGGCCTGTTCGTTGATATTGCTCTGGCCCACCTTGACATCGCAAATCACCGACAGCATGTCCGCCTTTTGTGCCCAGGGAATCGCTTTCCATTCATCCAAAGCCATCTTTTCGTATTCATAATAATTATTCCACTGGTACAATTGCTGTTCGCTGACGTTGTTCGGATCCCAAAAAACAGCAAGTGCCGGATCGGCCGTCAATATATGCTGGGTCCGCACAAGCATTCGCTTGTCTCTAACTTGCCCCTGGGGCACGATGCCGTTTCGCCTGGCAAGTATATAAGTGACTCTGGCAATGTTGCCGCGGACCATTGGGTTAACTCGGTACGAGTAAAAATCGCCATCGGCAAAAAACATGATCCGATCGAACCTCTCGTATCCGTCAAGGTCGTTATCCTCATAATCGTCAGAAACGGGACTGGCGGCCCACGTCACGAAAATTTCCCCATCTTTGCGAAGGCCTTTGAAATCGGCATTGAGCTGGTTTGTAATAGCTCGCATTTTCTGCATAATTTCAACATTTGCTATAGCGGTACGATGAGCATTAATGCTGACTCTGAAAATTATGCTCGCAAAGGACAGAACTATCGCCAGAATCCCAATAGCAACAAGGAGTTCGATTAATGTAAAAGCTTTTTTAGTTCGTAGTTCGTAGTTCATAGTTCATCGATTAACGGATATTGTTGAACCGCTCAAAATCTATGGCGAATCCGTAAAACTCAACAGCTAAAATCTGATCAGCTTCTGATATACGGCTATGCAGGGATTTCTGCCGCCGCCCACCGGCGGGGGAATCACCCACACCGAATCACCACCCCGCCACGGTTTGTCCCGTGCAAGAGTAATCTGCTCGGGATGGGCGGGATCTGCGCCTCGTTCCACAACCCGATATATCTGCCCGGTACCGTTTTCAACTATCGTACAACCGTCATTGATAAATTTCATATCGCCGGTGATGGTAAGGATCCTGTCTCCGGCGGCACCAGTGACACTAATCCGCACCGGGACCGGTCTGGCCGTCCCGTCCGGCGGATACGTAGTAGTTCCGCTCACTTTCCGGCAGACGAAGACCGTTACCTGCATAAGCCGATTATCCACATTGGAATACACGGGCCTGCATAAGGCGGACCAGTAGTAGTGCTTCTCGGTCAACGTCCTCGTCGAAGGGAATGCAAATTCAGCGGCGCCGATAAGATTGAGCGATTCGAAAGGAGTTTGCTGATTTACCGCCAGATTTGTATCCGTCAGATCGATACCGTGCAGCCTGACCTTTGCAAATGCCTCGTCGGCAACTACCGCCGCGATGCTTCGCTCTGTGGAAATCGTCGAAAAATGAATACCCGTGAGGAACGTGCCGCTGATAAAAATCATCCCTATGGCCAGCGTACCGACAGCAAGCAAAACCTCAGTAAGAGAAAAACCACTATATTGACGCCTATTTCTCATAAACTTTTCAATCCGGCAAAATCATAGTTCCCGTGTACGAATTTATATAAATCATATCCCGGGCTCTCTGTGCCAAATAATCCGACCACGCCGCGCCCCTTTCGCGAGCCTGCTGGAATTCTTTCTTTTCATAGATAATAACGAAGCTGTTCCGGCTCTCTTCGGGCCCAAAACCCATTTGAGGATAATCGTCCTGAATAAACATTCCCACGCCGTGATTGTTTATATTCACAGTAGAGTTAAAAACGTTGTCCATTGAAAATTTTTCTGGAATCGAATTATCCGGCTGGTAAATTCCTCCTTGATTCCTCACCCGAACATCGTGAATAACCAGTTTGCCCGACGGCGAAAAGATAATTGAAAAAGACGTCGCATCATTAACTACATTGACGTTATTTATCTCAATATCACTATCGATAACACTATCTCCCGAAGGATTCAACAGGCCGGGATTATATCTCAGATCCATCACGATGACCGTTTCGGGCAGTTTGATTGGTTTGACTCCCCGGACAGCTCTAAAGCCTATTGTCAGATTGCCCATTTTGGCCGGCTCTTCATGCACTATTAAGACCATATATTGATTGCCCGTCGAATCCTGCTGGAAACGTACGCCGGCATATCGCTGCTCTTTAGCGGCGGTAGCACGAGCCGATGCGAGCGAGGCGCTTATCAAGTTCTTCGCGCCGCTTTGGGCCTCGAATGAGTTCAAAAGCGAGCGTATAGCAGGCAATCCAAAACCGACGAGCAGTGCTATTGTTGCGACAACAACCACCATCTCGGGCAATGTAAGACCGGATTGTTTCGACCTCGTTATCATTTTGACCTGTTCGTTATATCATCGGCATTACCGAAGATTTTGTCCGGCCCGGCGGAAACGAGCTCCGGGTAATTTTCCCCGGCGACGTACCTGTAATCCATCGCCGTTCCCCATGCATCGTATATCTCATGAGGCGAATCGACCAGAGACACGCCGGCCGGACTGTATTGATTCTTTATTAGATTATTGCTGACTTTTTCCAGTATCTTCCGGGAACCCGGTACTGAGTAAAGCTCTCCATAAAGATATTCCGAATGCGCCGGAACATCCGCAAAATCCTTTGCAGGCTGCTCGGGAAAAATACCTTGAAATTCTTTATACTCCTCCAATGCACCTTCCAGCAGCGCAAAGTTACTTGTGACGCTCTTGACCTTTGTCTGAGTATCGAGACGACCGGCCACGCCGATAACCATTGTCGCCAAAAGTGCGATCAAACCTACGACAATCAGCATCTCGACAAGGCTTAAGCCACATTTGTATCTGCGAGTTTTCATATTTTTTTGCTCGCTCAATTAAAACTTATATGTCACCCTGAGCGTAGCGAAGGGTCTATTGTCTAAAATAACGAGATTCTTTGCTGTCGCTCAGAATGACAACAGCGCCAAACAGATAGTTCTATTGCATGCATTTAGTTTCCAAAATTGCAAATGTCGTCGCTTGTCCCGTAAAGACCGTCGGCCCCCGCTGAAATCAATATGTAAGAATCGGGCCGGTAAGGCCAGACTCTTGCGCTTATTTTCGGATCCCTGATATAATTATAGAAGAATTCGTACTGATTGGCGGGTCTGCCCAACGGATGCTCTCTGTTATCGTACTGCTGTTTCGCTACGACAAGGGCGTCGTTGTCGGAGGCACGGTAAACTCCCCGTATTATTTTCCCGGAAGTATTCGCCTTGTAATAAAGTATCGGAGCTCCCGCCTTTTCGGTGACGGTAATCGGCTGGCCTGTAACCGTATCGATTCCCTTTGACATTGTTACTTTTTTCGTACCGAATACATCGCAAATCACAAAGGTATCGGGAGCCAGCGATCCGAGGATATTAGGACTAAACAGATCGCCCAGCTTAAAGGCGCCGACGGTCGCAAGATCCAGGTAAGGCTCTTTTCTTTCGTCGAAAGTATCCGGCACACCATCGGCGTTGATATCTCTTGTCTGAGCCGGATCGTATGTCCCCGGCCCGCCGGTTGAGTCAAGTCCGTCCGCTCTCCAGGCCGAATTCGGATGAAAGCCCAGCAGGTCCCAGCCGACAAGCGCTTCGGCGAGTTTTTGCGATCCGCAATAATCGCTGCCCGGGTTGGGCGGCAATGTCCAGTCAGACGGCGGATAATCGCCTTCGTCGTTCTTGAAAGTAGCCAGAGCCAGCTCTATCGTTGCTAACTGGGCTTTTTGCTTTGTCTCTTTTCCCATTTTTTTCACTGCGCTCAGAGACGGGATAAGCAGACCAACCAACATGGCTATGATCCCCAGAACGATTAACAGCTCGACAATCGTTAGACCCATTTTTTTACGTTTCACAATTACTCCTTTTAATATCCGTTAATGTCAACGGCACCAACTTCCTGCTGCTCTTTATTGCTCCATAGGAGCCAGTTATCGGCAAGAATTGCCAGGTCATAGAAATTGATAGTGCCAAAGCCGGCTAAATCATCATCTCGAAACAGATTATATTTGTCACCGGACTCCACCTCAAGCAGCCATACATCCGAGACCTGCTCAAGGTTGTTGGCATCGACATAACAATCACGGTTAAAATCTCCGGCCAAAAGACCGCCGCCGTCACAATATATCACGCAATCGATAAAATCCCACCAAACACGATAGAACTCGAAAAATCCAACTTCCGTGTCGATATTGATTCTTAGGCCAAACGACAATTTGTGTGGATTTTCATCTCTGTATTTGTCCTCAACGGCATAGCTTTGGTCGGCATACACACCTCTTATATCCGAGCCGGTGCTGTTCGGTTCCCAAACCACCTCGTCGTCGACCATTACAAACGCGGCGGCGATATTCGGATCCCATTCAAGTCCCGAATAAGTATCCAGTTTTAAGTCAAACGTAATCTCATTTACATCGTCCAGAAAAACATCCTGAGAAACTGTCGCCGCATCGTTGGCGTCAAAGGCCGTAAACCACTGCGAAGAGAAATACAAGCTGAAGTTGCCGTCCGTCGACCACGATGCGTCGGTTGTTCCGGCGAATTTTCCCGAGGGAATGTTTGGATCCCAGCCGTTCGGCTCCCGGGCCGTAATATCATCTATAAGGCCGTCGTCCTCGAAACTCCGATTGATGATTTCACACAAGTCGTCTTGTGCCCGGTTGGTCCCGGATAGCATTACTATCATTGCCCCGATAATTATTATATTTTTCATCATCGTTTTCTCCGTCTCCAAGGGCTGTCGTTTACGAAACGTCTTCCGGGGCGTGACTACGCCGTCGGTCGCAAAAGACTCCGGCGGTGAAGTCACTGCACCCACGCGCCGACTGCCGACCAGGCCGCTTGCTACGGCAGTTCTCGATACTTCCAGTCAAAATTACAGATATCGTCGGGCGTACCGTATTCGCCGTCATATCCGGCTGAGATCAGAATAAACGTATCGGCTCTGTAAGGCCTGGAGGCCGTGGTCACCTTCTGGTTCTTGGTATTCATGTAGAACCGTACACCTTGCTGACCGTTCTCGACGGCAAGCCTGTGCGGAGTACTCGATGAAGCCCCTTGATCCCACGGCTTTCCGAGCATTAGAAGAGCCTGATTGTCCAGGTAATTATAGATGTTCTGGGGATCGCTGGGGTTATGAACATTATGAAGTGTGTTCGCCGTATTGGCCTTGTAATAAAGGATAGGCATACCCACCCTTTGTCCGGTGATACGGTGCGTGACCCGCCTGAAAACATCACACAAGACAAAATGCCTGGGTCTAAAAGGCCCGGGATCCTGGTACAGGTCTCGGATCTGGAAGGCATTGGCGCTTTCGAGCGGCAGATAGGGCCCTTTCCTCATGCTCAGATTGTCCCTGTAAGCGGCCGGCGTCACCGCGTTTGCATCCGGATACAACTGCCTGAAACTATCCGTACCGTCACTTCTGAAAATCGAGTCCGGATGAAAGCCCTGCAGATCCTGGCCCATCACCGCCTCACAAAGCTTCATCGCACCACAGTACGGCACGCCATCGGGACCCTGCCAGCTCGAGTCCGGGTAGCCGTCGAACTCACTGTTAGAAAGTTCCACCGCCGTCTCGATGCTTTTCAACTGCGCTTTCTGCTTGACCTCGTAGGCGAATCGCTTGACCTGATTCAGCGCCGGCACAAGAAGACCGATGAGAATGACGATAATACTCATCACGGTCAGCAGTTCAACAATGGTAAATGCCGCTTGCCTGCTGGATTGTTTTACGTTTGACTTCATTTTTTTCTCCTTACTTTCTACTTTTCAATTTAACGTTAGATTTATTTCTTTGGTTTCTATGTGGCGCTCAGGTTCGTAATAATGCCTATCATCGGCAGGAATATTGCCAGGACGATGGTCATAACTATAGCGCCAAGCACAACGATCATAATCGGTTCGAGCATCGACATCAGCGATGCAACCAGCACGTCGACCTGCTCGTCGTAATTGTCTGCAACTTTCAGAAGCATCTTATCCAGGTCGCCTGTTTCCTCACCCACGGCGACCATGTTTGAGACAATTAAGTCAACGGTTTTCGACTGCTTGAGCGGCCCGGCAAAAGTGTCGCCCTGTCGGATGGAGTTGTGAACCTTGCCGAGCATGTTGGCAAAAACCTCGTTTCCCGCCGTCTCGCGAGTAACGTTGATGGCATCGAGAATCGGCACGCCGGCGCTAATCAATGTCCCAAGTGTTCGTGTCCAACGCGTAACTGAGACCTTGCTCGTAAGCTGGCCGACTACCGGCAGTTTAAGTTTAATGCTGTCCAGAACGTATCTGCCCCCTCGAAATCTTCTTGCAAACCTAAGCATAAAAACTATTATGAACGGTACCGCTACTAAAATCACCCAGCCCCCGATCGGCACTCCGGATATTTTCAGTTCAAATCCGGGTAAAATCGGCCCCTTTGCGATCCAAGCGCTTATACCCAGCACGACCTGAGTTATTTTCGGCAACTGCGCACCCTCTGTCATTTCGGCAATAGCGGTCTTGAATGACGGCACCACGAAAGTCATCAGCCCCAGAAGGATAAGAAAAGCCGCCGTCAGAACTACTGCCGGATAAATCATCGCGCTCTTTACACGGGATTTGAGTTTTTGGGCTTTCTCCATAAAGTCGGCCACACGTGACAGAATCAAATCAAGCACACCCCCGGTCTCGCCCGCCGCCACCATGCTGACCAGCAGCCGATCATAGGCCCTTGGGTGTCTGCCCATTGCCTCCGAAAGCGTCGAGCCGCCTTCGATGTCATCGGCAACGTAGCCAATGACTTTCTTGAATGTACCGGATTTTTGCTGTTCTTCCAGAATCCTGAGAGATCGTAGAATCGGCAGACCCGCATCCTGGAGTGTCGAGAGCTGTCTTGCAAACTGTGTAATGCTTTTGACTTTGACCTTACCGCCGGCGCCGCGCCTTTTTGCAGGTTTTGCACCGGCTCTTGCTCCGGCCTTTTTCGGGCCGCCGCTCGCACGAACCTTGGTGGGGAAATACCCCATGTTTCGTATTTTACTTATCGCTTCTTTTTGGCTGAGGGCCTCTATTTCGTCTTTTACTTCTACGCCCTGGGCATCCAGCGCCGAATATTGAAAAACTGCCATCTTAAATAACTCCTTTGTATTGGGGTTTGGTTATTAAGTTCCGATTAATACAAAGTAGATTCTCACTTACACATCCTCCATCATCGTCTCTTTTACAATCTCGTCTATCGTAGTGATTCCATCGTAGATTGCAGCCAGGCCGTTATCACGCAGCAATCTCATCCCGGCTTTCTGGCCGGCCGAACGCAAAACATTTGTCGAGGCCTGATTCATAATCAAGTCTCGTATATCATCGTTGAAGACCATAATCTCAAAAATACCTATTCGCCCTCTGTAGCCGGTACCGTTGCACTTGCTGCAGCCCCGGCCGTAATGGAACTTCTTGCCCTTAATGTCATCCGGCGACAATTGCAGATCCATTAATTGAGAGTCACTTGGCTCGAATTGTGTTTTGCAGTTTTCACATATCCTTCTGACCAGCCGCTGGGCGACAATCCCCTCGACGGTTGCGGTAATAAGAAACGGCTCGATACCCATATCCAGAAGACGTGCAATAGAGCTTGGGGCATCGTTGGTATGCAACGTTGTAAACACTACGTGACCTGTCAGCGAGGCCTGTGCGGCGATCTGTGCCGTTTCGAGGTCACGAATCTCACCCACTAATATAATATCAGGGTCCTGACGAAGGATTGAACGAAGGCATCGTGCAAATGTCAAGCCGATATCCGGCTTCATCTGAACCTGAATAAGGCCGTCAACGTCGTATTCTACGGGGTCTTCGGTCGTGATTATTTTCGTTTCAATGTCATTAAGCTCGTTCAAGGCCGAATAAAGAGTGGTCGTTTTGCCGCATCCGGTCGGACCGGTAACAATGATGATACCATTAGGTTTGTGAATGAGCATTCGAACCAGGTCGTGGTCTTCCGGCCTCAGACCAAGGGCTCCCAAATCAAAACTTGCCTGGCTTCTGTCAAGAACACGCAAGACGACACTTTCGCCGAACATTGTCGGCAGAACGCTGACACGCAGGTCGATCGGATTGCCCTGGACGCTTAGTGAGATTCGCCCGTCCTGCGGAAGACGTCGCTCGGCGATATCCAGGTCCGCCATAACCTTGATTCGCGAGCTGAGCGCCGCTGCAATGTATTTGGGGGGCGGCACCATTTCGTAAAGAACGCCGTCGATTCGGTAACGCATCTTGTACTCATCTTCGAACGGCTCGAAATGAATGTCCGACGCCTTGTCTCGAATTGCCTGCAGCAAGACCAGGTTCAGCAGCTTCTTGACCGGATTGGACTCGGACAGTTCTTTCAACTCATCCAGGTCGATACTCTGGTTTCTGCCGTCAAATTCAGCAAGAAATGTATCGCCCTGTATTTCATCGATTAATTCGTTGATATTGTTGTCTTGCTGTGTCTCATAGTATTTAGCCAGGGTCTTTTCCAACGCCTCGGTATCGGTTATCTTCGCTGTAACCTTGAAACCCATTAGAGTGCTCAAATCGTCGGTAGCCCGGAAATTTTCAGGATTGTCAAGGGCGACTGTCAATTCGTTGAGCTCCTGATTGTATTCTACCGGTACAATGTGGTATGTCTTTGCCATTTGCGCCGGCACCTTCTCGACTACATCAGAAGGGATGTCAATGCCGTCTATACTCATATACTCCATTCCACGCTGGGCGGCTAATGCCATCTGGAGCTGTCCCTCATCGATCAGGCCCAGTTCAAGGAAAATCTGGCCGATCTGAACCTTCCCCTGCCGCTTGCTCTGGATTTTCAGACACTCATGAACCTTGTCCCGGTTTAGAACACCCATTTTGATAAGTATCCTACCGAGGGTTCTGCCCCTTAGCTGTTCTATGGGAGGCATCTTTTGTACTGTTTGTGTTTTTCCCATAAGTTTTATCCTATCATTAATTCCGATTAATGCCTACATTATTATACGACACTAAAACCTTTTTGGCAAATAAATTATCAAATGGACAGTTAGTTATTCAGACTTCTTTTTGCAACCTTGTTTGCATGCAAATTGGAATAGATAACGTTCGTTCGAGAACAAGCTGCTTTCTTGATAATTCGCTTCTAAAAAAGGCAATATAAGCCCAAAAAAACACTAATATTATAAAGTTTGGCCCCCGAAAAGCGTTGTTGCAAGACAAAGAATTAGTCAATATGGGGGATTTAGACAAGGCGGCTAAACAAAAATATAAATACATATTTTCCTTAAAGCGCACGGGAAAATAAGAGAAATCTCAAATTTTTTCGGAACCGCGATAATAATTTTCTACTATTTTTCAAAACCGGCCTCAAAAAACCGAACAAGCTTTGTTATAGAAAATACCTTTATATATACTCGATAAAAGTATATTTACCTCTTCCCGGCCGGATATTTGAACATTACCTCATAACCCAGCGTTTGCCCTGATAGGAAAAGCTGGCATCAGACCTTAAAGCTTGATCGCTTCTGAGGGAGTAATCTAATTCGAGGGTTTTTCTCAGAAAAATCTGGACCGGCTGGCCCATCTGGTTCTTAGCAACCGGATGGCTAACGGTAGCCGTCTCATTGCTCAATCCTGTTATAAATAGCTTTATACTCTTGGCTTGCGTGTCAAAATCAGGCCAGATTACGGCGATGTCCTTAGTATTATCCTCGCCTTCGAGTAGCTTATTGCCGGCGTTGTCTAAAGATTCGAGAAACGGGTATCTGCTCTTATGACGCTTTTTTATCTGCTCGAAAATCATCGGTGATACAGATTTTCCCGCCGGTATAACCTGAAAAGTATCCGTCATCAGATCGCATTTCGGATAAAAATCGACGTCGTTACCGGTATTGTTGGTCAGCGTAATAATGATATACCAGAAATTAACCGGCTTATTATCGGGACCTCGCGTCAAAGCGAGTTGTTGGGGATGAGTAAATTCCATATCAACGGTCCATTGGCCCGGAGCGGGTACAATAGCCGGCTCAGGTGCGGCCATAGACATACAGGCAGCAATCGCCAAGATTCCTAAAATCCCATAAAAAAACCTTTTCATCGTATCGCCCTCGAACATAACAATATGCTTTTTCTTAGCGAAACCAAAACAATCGCTTCGAACTATATTTTACACTAAAACCATTCCAAAGCCAAGAACATTTTACCTTTCATTTACGATTATTAAGTCAATTTATATTTTGTTGAAAACATCCATCATAAAGGTTCGAAGGGCCGTGGCAATCTCTTGCGTCACAAGCAGTCCTGGGGGGCTATCGGTAATTACGGAGAAAAGCCATTGTTGGATTTGAGATTGTGGCACAAGCCATCCTGGCGACTGTGTCCTAATTGTTTTCTATAGAGCACTAATTTATAAACCTGCCGGAAAATGTGGCCATGTTGAAGATTTCTCCGATACTCTATGTATACGAAAAGCCGCTCGGATAAAAACACAAATAATGAGCAGGATTAATGGACACTAAAGTCAACAATTTTGCGGTCAACTCGGGGAGCCAAGCGAAGGTGGGCTGAGGGACTAAAGTTTTTTAACCCCAAAATTGTTGCCGGACAAGAGAAATTCGGTTATTCTGTGCCGTCGGCGGGTGAATTTGACTATCGGCTTTAGTATGAGTATATCAATGGTGGACGAACAGAAACAATTGCTGGAGCAAATCGAGCGATTGCTCGAGTCGGGGGACACGACGGCCCTGCGCGAGCTGCTGAGCGACCAGCGAAGCAGTGACATAGCCGAGATCGTCGAGCTCGTGGATAACGAGCAAAGACGCGCTGTGTTCGACGTTATGGACAAGCCGATGTCCGCCGAGGTTCTGGAAAAGGTAGGTGAAGCGACCAGGGCTGAACTTTTCGATCTGCTCAAAAACGAGGAACTGATAAGCCTTGTCTCCGAGCTTGATCATGACGATGCCGCCGACATCCTTTCCGAGCTTTCCGAAGAAAAAAGGGTTGAGCTGCTTAAAAGCATATCGCCGACCGAATCGGCGGAGATTATTGAGTTGATGAGTTACTCCGAAGACTCGGCCGGCGGGATTATGGATCCTGTTCTGATCAGCGTCTCGGAGGACGCCACCGTCGCCGAGGCTGTCAGTAAAATCCGTGGCGCGGAGATCGACGAGGATTTCTACTCAGTTTATGTTGTGAACAAGACCGGGCGATTCCTCGGCGACGTTCGTCTGCGGTTTCTGCTGACCCGGCCTGAAAGGGTGAGGATCGGCGACCTGATAGATCCCGATACGATTTACGTCCACGTCGATACCGACCAGGAAGAAGTCAGAAACATTTTCAGTAAGAACGACCTTATCGTCGTACCGGTTCTAAATAAGAACAATAAACTCGTCGGTCGAATCACCGCCGACCGTGTCATCGAAGTCGCCGAAGAGGAAGCCGCGGAGGACTTATACACGATGGCAGGCACCGATCCCGATGAGCTGGACAACGTATCGGTGTTTCATGCGGCCCGCGTGCGAATGACATGGCTGCTGCCGTGTCTGATAGGTACCGGGGTAACCGCTCTTGTTCTGATGTTTTTCCACGACAGATTCAACATCGGTAATCTGTCTCTTATTTACACCGCCGCTCTTGCTTTTGTACCGATGATAGCTGCTATCAGCGGCAATGCCGGCCTGCAAACTTCCGCGATTGTGGTATCCGGACTGGCAACCGGCCACCTTGTGGCACTGAAATTGAGCCAGGTCTTTACGCGTGAAGTGCGAATTGCCCTTCTGGTGGCTTTGAGCTGCGGCCTGTTCGGGGGCATTGCCTGTGCAATATTGCTCCATACAAAAGGTCTGGAAGACAGCATCAAAGCGATGCAGTTTGTCTTTGCATTCGGCACGGCCATGTTCTCGGCTATCATGGTCGCGACAACGCTTGGCTTGTTTTTGCCGTTTTTGTTCCGTCGAGTCGGCATAGATCCGGCGATAAGTTCCGGCCCCCTGGTGACTACCGCCAACGATTCGATAAGCGTGGCAATCTATATGTCCCTGACAATGCTGCTGGCAACGTGATTTCAGGTGGGAAAATCTATTATTACCTTTATTAATTGCCGGCTGGCAGCCAGGAAAGTTTCCGTTAATATCGCGTTTTAGCGGCGTGTCCTTCTCATACCGATCCTTCGCATCGTTTCCATTCCCCGCCTCGGTCTTCTTTCATGCGAGATCTCCCTGATTCTCGTTTTTTTCGCCGCTTGTTTTTGCGGCGCCGAACCGGCGGGAACCTTCCGTCCCAATAGTTGCAGGGCGTTTCTGCTGACTTGTCTCGTGGAACTGTCACGATGTTTCAATCCCTGATTGAGGACCTCCATGGCCAACTTTTTCATCCTGCCTTTCATTTTTCTCAGGCCATAAGCGGCTGCGTTCTTCGTGGTTACATGCTCGTTGCCGAACATGGCATCTCTCAGGATTTCCAGACCGTCTTCCTGCAACCAGGATAAGTTGAAAGCCGCTCTGCGCCTGTTTGACGCATCAGACGAACGTAACTGAACCTGCAGCTTTTCGAGCAGTCTTATTGCCGCTTCATCCTTTTCTCTACCCGTCAATATCCGTTTTTCTGACTCCATAAATACACCCTTTTCTATATCGGCAAGCAGGTACAAATCGCTATAGTCGATTTGTTTATCAATGCCAATTTCGATATTTATCAAAGATTGTGGGCTAAAACCGGGAAAAATTACCTTGCTATTTCGGTGGAAAATAAGTATTTGTTCGGTCATCAAGCTTGACAACTTGGGCAAAATCTTATAATATAACTATATAAGATTTGTCTTTACAAATCTCATTATGTGATAACAGTTCTTCAGCTTAACGACCTATAATCGGTCTGGTAGCGGCTGGAAGAGCCGGTTAACGTTGGAGTTAGTTGAAATTATGAGCAAAGGCACGGAACAACCTATAGACACACGAATTCCTCTTGATCGTGAGCCTAATCTGAACAAGTTTTTCAGAGCTGCCATCAAAACCCGCGCCAGCGACCTGCACCTGAAGGTCGGGCAGACTCCTAAACTGCGTCTTTTCGGGGAATTAAAGAAAACGACCGGCGATCCAATCACGCCGGAAAAGATGGAAGAACTGGTATTCGAGCTTCTTAGCCCGGCACAAAAGGAATTTTTCCTGGAGCACGGGACACTGGACTTCGCCCACGAGGTCGATGGTGAGCATCGCTTCCGAACAAACGTATTTCGCCAGCGGGGCTTAATCAGCCTGGCGGCACGCCGTGTCAATACAACCATACCGCCGTTCGAGGAACTGCACCTGCCGCCGGCACTGGAAATGATATGCAACAGCACGCAGGGGCTGGTTCTTGTCGTAGGCCCCACCGGCTGCGGCAAAACAACAACGATAGCTTCGATGATAAACTATATAAACCGTACCCGCTCATGTCACATAATCACCGTCGAGGATCCCATCGAATACCTGTTCAAAGACCAAAAAGCGATCGTCTCTCAGAGAGAAATCGGGCTTGATACCAAGGATTTCGAGGAAGCCCTGACGTATCTTATGCGGCAGGACCCCGATGTTGTCTTCGTCGGTGAAATGCGGGATGCCAAAACCGTAACCGCGGGAATGAGAGCCGCGGAAACCGGGCACCTTGTCTTCGGAACGTTGCACTCGGCAAATGCTTCCCAGGCGGTACACCGGCTTCTGGACCTGTTCCCCCAAAACGAGCGTGACCTTGTAAGGCAGACCTTAAGCCTGGCAATCAAAGCGATTATCAGCCAGGTATTACTGCCGTCCATCAAGGAAGGTATAGACAGAATACCCGCCGTGGAGATTCTTATTACAAACGCTGCCGCAAGGAGACTCATTTCCGAAGGTCGCGAGGGTGATTTGCCCAACGTCATACGAAGCTCCCAGAACGAAGGTATGCAGGATCTTACATATAACCTTGTTGATTTAGTGGAAAAAGGACTCATCGATCCGAAGGATGCATTAAAATATGCACCAAACACAGACGAATTGAAAATGGCGCTAAAGGGCATCAGAACAACTGCCAGCGGTATTTTGTGAGATTTTTACGGAGCATCTTATGCTGGATTTATTATTTGCCTCCATCGAATACGGCGGCTATATATCTATAATCAAACTCATTAGCTATTTGATTCTCTTTTTTGGATGGCTCCCACTGGTTAGCTGGGTACATCAGGACGCCAAAGTAGTAGATACAAATGACGCCTTTTGGACGGGCATCATTCTGGGGGCGGGAGCGGCCGGAGCTCTAATCTGGCTGCTGATACCGATCTTTATCGTCGGAATGCTGTTCTATATGATAGCTGTCGGGGCGGTATCTCTGGCTTATGTCAAGCACCGTAACGCGAGAGTTCTGGATTTCGACAAAGTTTTGACAATCGACCATCTGAAAAATCTGCTCGTCAGCCATGAGAAGAAGCTTGAGGCACTTAAAAGCTTCACTTTTATAACGGCAAACAACAATGAGGTTCCTATCCCCGAGCCAAGAACGCCGGACTTTTTCGGGTATAAGACCGCTTATCAAATTCTAAGCGATGCCATTTGGAGAAGGGCAAGCAGCATTGTGTTCTCCCCAACGGCACAAGAGTACCAGATAGCCTACAGCATCGATGGCACATCGCTAAAACAGCCGAGCATAGCCAGAGACCAGATGCAATATTTCATTCGTTTCGTCAAAGACCTCGCCGGTCTGGATACCAAGGAAAAACGAAAACCGCAAAAAGGAAAGTTTAAAATCCGCCAGAAAAAAGATGATATCCCGTGGGAAGTAGCTACTGCCGGCTCAACCGCAGGAGAGCAGATCAGACTAAAACCTATAACGCAAGAGGGCATAGCAAGATTAAGCGATATCGGTTTAATGCCCGAGCAGGAAGAAAGGCTCAATCAATTTTGTGAGATAAATCAAGGCGTATTTATTATAAGCGGGCCGAGGAAAAACGGTGTAACAACCACACTTTATGCACTTCTACGAAATCATGACGCCTTCATTAACAGTATTAACACACTTGAAAGACAGCCTTCCGGCCAGTTGCCCAACATAACTCAAAACATCTTCAATCTCAGCGACACAGGCACGACTACTTTTGGCAAAAAGCTGCAAACCGTTGTAAGAATGGGGCCTGATATAATTGGTATTTCCGATTGCGAGGATGCCGAGACGGCACAGGTTGCCTGCGCCGCAGCCAGAGACGGCAAGCTCGTATATATTACGATGAAAGCGGATAGTGTGATACAGGCGCTGGGTAAATGGCTAAAATATGTCGACAACAGGGGTGTCGTCGCTGACACTCTTCTGGGCGTAAGTAATCAGCGACTGGTTCGGAAGCTTTGCGATGAGTGCAAGCAGGCGTATGCGCCGGATAAAGAGCTGTTCAAAAAGTTCAACATCACCGCGGAAAAAACAAAAGTGCTTTATCGTGCCGGCAAAGTGCAGTACGACAAACACGGCAAACCTTTGACTTGTGACCATTGTCAGGGAACCGGCTTTTTCGGCAGGACGGCTGTTTTTGAAATCATCACAATGAACGACGAGTTAAGAAGGGTTATAAAAAAGTCAAAATCGCTGCCGGAAATCGGCATGCAGTTCAGACGTGCCAAAATGCTCTATCTACAGGAACAAATCCTTAGAAAAGTCATCACCGGAAAAGTAGCGATAAACGAAATGATTAGAGTGCTTTCAACGTCGAAAACAAAAAAAGCAAAATCAGAATAGTTGTTGGTAACTCGCGGATTCTGAAGCCAATCACGAATCCCGAAAAAAATCGGAGAGATTGTTTATGGCCAGCTTAGCTGTGATTATAATAATTCTGGGTTGTGCTGCCTTACAGTACTTCAAAGGAACCGTTGTCAAGGCACTTGCCATGATAATTATCGCAATTTGTGCAAGCGTCGTTGCATTCGGGTTTTTCGAGGCATTGGCGAATCTCATTATCAGCCGTGGCAACAGCGGTAGTATGGTCTCTCTTGTACCCTGGGCGCAGACGCTGAGTTTTATTCTGTTGTTTGTCGTGACATTCGGTATTCTTCAAACAGGCGCTACATATTTAACCCGCAACCCGGTAGATTTGGGATTTCTGCCGGAGCGCATCGGACGCGTGGTCTGCGGGATTATCCTGGGCTTTATTATATCCGGGCTTTTACTTACCGCTCTCCAAATGGCTCCGCTGCCGCTTTCATATCCCTACCAGCGCTTCGATCCCCAACGGCTGGAGCCCGACAATCCCGGCGGAGCACTGTTTAGGGCCGACGGCTTTGCCACCGGCCTGTTCGGTCTCATTAGCAAAGGCAGTCTCAGCGGAAAAAACAGCTTTAAAACTCTCCACCCCAACTACCTGGATCAGCTTTTTCTGAATCGGCTCCTCGGTGACGCATCAGCCGTCAGCGGTATCTCTCCGGCTATAGAAGTGCCGAAACCCGCCGTCTGGCCGGCGTCCGCCGCCGTGAAAAAACAAGTCGATGCCTTCATCTCGGAGCTAAGAACCCGAGGAGGCAAGGTCGAGTATGAACAAAACAAGACAGTTGCTCTGCCTGTTTCGCCCAACAGCACTTATGACCCTACAATCGTCCGCGTGGGAATAAAGAAAAGGGCTATCAATCGAATAGCAAATGTCAACGGCGGCATTTTTACACCTTCTCAGTTAAGATTAATCTGCACGCGAACAACCGGCGAAGCGGTCAATGCCTATCCCATCGGATATATGAAAACAAAAGACCAAATACAGATAAGCCCCGAGATAAAACTTGAAACCAAAAACATCGAGGGCAATGCCAGATTCATCGACTTTGTTTTTTGTGTGCCGAGCGGTTTCGATCCGGCGCTGGTCCAGTTCAAGCTCAACAGCGTTGTCGAAATACCCCCGGGAGCAATCGTCTCAGCCGACCAGGCACCGGAGGTCATGCCTTTCAGCTACTCTGCTGCTCAGGGCGCGAGCAGTGCCCTAAGACCCGCCAGAACCCAGAGACAACAGCAACGACCGCAACGACAACAGCAAGCTCGTCCCGGAAGATCGGGAGTCAGCGATATCAGCAGGTCAATTATCGGCGACGAACTCGACGAGTAATAATCCAATCCGGCCGTCCGACAAACTCGAAAAGCCAAATTGGGGGGGGTATAATGCGACTCATACCCTCGTCATTGTAAATGTACCCGCTCCGTAGCTGTATTGTCGATGTGTTGATAGATAAAGAAGATAGACCGGCAAAAAATACCGCCGCGAGCCTTGCTGGTTCGAGCTTGCTTAGAGCCGTTCACTACATCATTAGCTGCAGACAACCAATTCTTCCAAATCCAACTCCATCAGATGCTCAAGATAAGCGTTCAGCTCTTCTTCTGAAAAACTGGCGAGAAATTCCGGCTTGGCGGTTCTGTTGATTTTACATATGTAATCGATCAACTCCCTTTTACTCATGCGACACACCCTTCAAAACGTATAAAATTCCTTGGCAACCTACGGAATATCGACCGAGCAAACATTTTTTCTTTAGCTTACTAAACCATAGCCAAATTAACGCCCCATAACCCAAACCACCATATAGCGACGCCGCCTTTGCTTTGACCACCACATATAGAGTAGGCCGCAAAGAGGCTTTAATTACCTCTCTGAGTGTCCAATAAAATCATTATCGATGTCAGTGAATCGAAACTAAAAAAAATATAAAATTTTCCAAATTTGACACAGGTGTCAATATAATATCATAAATATGGAAAGGAAGATTTACATAGGTGTAGCAGGTTGGTCGTATCCGGACTGGAAGGGGATTGTTTATACTGAGCCTAAAGTCGATCAGCTCGAATACGTAAGCGGGTTTGTCGATTGCATCGAGATTAACAGCACTTTTTACCGGCCGCCGTTTGCCAAGACAACGAAATCATGGTTTCAGAGGACTTCGCGAAAAAAAGGTTTTTTCTTTACGGCCAAGCTTCATCAGGATTTTACGCACAAAGCCAAAATAGACGCCGAGATGGTCAGAAATTTTCATAAAGGTTTTGAGCCGTTCCTGAAAGAGGATAAGTTGAAGCATCTACTGGCTCAATTCCGGTACGATTTTGCGGATTCCCCGGACGCCCGGCGGCATTTGAGCGGAATCGTGGAGAACTTTCGCGATGCATTCGAGATGGCTGTCGAGCTCAGGCATAGGTCGTGGCAGGAAAAAGGGGCGCTGGAATTCCTGCGGGGGCTTGACGTGTCGGTCTGTAACCTCGACTATCCGACTACGTGGAATTCTTTCAATTTGCAGCATTGTACGGTAGGGCGGTCGGGCTATTTTCGTATGCACGGCAGGAATAGAGCCAAATGGTTCAGCAAGGCCGGCAGAGACGAGACCTATGATTATTATTACAACGGCAGGGAGCTTGACGGGATAAAAGGAAGAATCAATAAATTAATCGAGGCATACGAATTTTTAACGGTCATAGCCAATAATCATTATCGAGGCGCCGAGCTTGCCAACGCTATAGAATTGAAGGCTCTATTGAGCGGCGAAAAACAGCCTGTCCCCGCCGGTCTTTTGAAAACTTATCCCAATCTGGCTTCGATTGCCAAAAAGTCACTTGAAAATTCAGCGTAAAAACGCGCGTAAATAAGTCGGCAGAATAAATTTAACGTAAAATCAGGTCGTTTTCAGTTTCTTTTTCATCCCCTTGTAAATCTTACACATAATCGTCCAAATATTATCTTGACAAAAAGATAACTGATTTGGTATAAATTAAAGTTGGTGATGCGTGTCGCCTTGTCGGCACGTATCTGAGGAGTTTTTGTTTTCTGAGATGTGGAATGTCTTTAGTTCCTGAAGAAAGGAGGTGGCGCCAAGTCGATAAGAATTATTCCGGGCAGATAAGCACAAGGTGACGTGAACGTAAATGATCATACGACGTTTTAATCTTAACTTTTTGAAGGAGGACTATCATGTGTAAGAATTTGATCTGTTTGGTGTCTTTTATTTTGGTACTCGGTCTGTCTACCAACGCTTCGGCTGAGCTTCTCGGCGATCCGGACATTGTCCTGTACTTTTCTTTTGATGAGGTTAGCGATATTGTCGCCGACCAGTCCGGCAACGGCCTCGACGGCGTTGTAAACGGTGATATCACGGCAGATCCCGGCGGCAAACGGAACGGAGCCGCCAAATTCGCAAGCGGCAGCTACCTGGATTTAGATGGGCCCGGTATTCCCAACGAGCATATTCCGAAAACCGGTATTACGCTTGCCGCGTGGGCAAAATGCGAAAACACAGGCGGAAATCACGCCATATTCAATGCCAGAGCATCTGACTCAACCTGGCTCGTTCACCCCGAACTCCGGAGCAACGGTGAGTTTCGATGGCTGCTCCGGTCTGCCGGCGGATCTACGATCTTCGATATTCGTGCCGGTACTGTGACGTGGGACGAATGGCTTCATTTTGCGGGTACCTACGACCAGGCTACCGGTAAGGCGAAGCTGTTTATCAATGGCGAGCTGGTTCGCGAGGAAAACGTTTCAAATCCCCCGGAGATAGCCGGAGACTGGGGCTCAGGCGCACGTGTTGGGTATAATATCGACAACGCAAGGCCTTTCACGGGACTTATGGATATGCTCTGGATATTCAAACGGGCGCTGTCGCAGGACGAGATATTGAAAGCCATGCAGGGTGAAGCCTACCCCTACGCAATCAGCCCAGATCCGTCCGATGGTACCTTCCATGAGGATACATGGGTGACGCTTGGCTGGTCGGCCGGAGATTTCGCTGTCTCACATGATGTGTATTTGGGCGACAATTTTGACGATGTGGACAATGGCACCAGCGACACGTTCCGGGGCAACCAAAGTACAAATTTTTATGTAGCTGGCTTTCCGGGATATGCCTATCCCGACGGTCTTGTCCCGGGCACGACCTACTACTGGCGAATCGATGAGATCAACGAGGCGGATCCGAACAGTCCCTGGCAGGGCGATGTCTGGAGCTTTACCGTTCCGCCAAAGACCGCCTATAATCCCTACCCGGCGGATGGAGCCGAATTTGTAGATCCGAACGTAACCTTTGGCTGGACGTCGGGTTTCGGTGCGAAGCTCCATACCGTGTATTTTGGCGATGATTTCGACCAGGTCAACAATGCCGAAGGAGGGGATTCGCAGGGGCCTGTAACCTATAGCCCCGGTACGCTCGAATCAGGCAAGGTTTATTACTGGCGGGTTGATGAGTTCGATGCCGCCGATACGTATAAAGGCAACGTCTGGAGCTTTACTACGCCGGGCGCCGTGGGCAATCCGGTGCCGGCTAACGGCGCTGCGGATGTGAAGATGACGGCGACTCTTAGCTGGACCCCGGCCGATACCGCCGCTTCGCATGAGGTATATTTCGGCACGGATAAAGAGGCCCTGCGCAATGCCGATAAGAATTCGCCGGAAT
>Ga0180434_10002236_pt1 | contig 26319 bp, 18 predicted proteins | sample SS_ome_7_FD_132453 | JGI IMG/M metagenome (GOLD analysis project Ga0180434, IMG submission 132453) | Hypersaline lake sediment archaeal communities from the Salton Sea, California, USA - SS_1_D_2 metaG | ecosystem: Environmental > Aquatic > Non-marine Saline and Alkaline > Hypersaline >... | reverse complement strand
TCTATCTAAACCCAGAGTGGGAGGAGCTGGTACGCGAGCACAAACGGGTCTCGCCGCTCAACAATATGCCCGAAATATTCCCAAGCTGAATGTCAGGGGTTCGAGTCCCCTCACCCGCTCTGATTGAGAAAGCGCCGGTATTGTTGAGCACCGATGCTTTTATTGGTTTGTTTCCTGCCAGCGATCAATTCACTGGGTGTCGCCACCCAATCCATCCACTGGTCGTGAGCGCCACAGGGAATTTCCTCAGCCAGGCACTCGTCGTAAGTTACCCCCACGCGCAAAGCCGGCGTAGTGATGAGAAAGCGGTCGTAGAACCCCCCGCCGAACCCCAGTCTTCTTCCTTGCCGATCAAAGGCCACACCGGGCACCAACACTAAATCCAATGTCGGCGGATCCACCACAGGCAGATCCGCTGCTGGCTCCAGCATACCAAAGCGGTGGCGGATCAAGCGGGCGGGATCGTAAGGATGAAGAATCAGACGCTGGTTCTCAATGCGAGGGACGATCCAGTGCTTGTCGGGAAAAAGATCAAAGAGAAACCGCAGGTCGATCTCGTTTTTGAAAGCCAGGTAGGTAAGCACAGTCCGAGCCTCTCGTAGCACTGGCCAACTGGCCAGCCGTCGACAGAGGGCCATAGAAGCCTCGTTGACCTTCTCATTGGGAATACACTCCCGCAGAGTACAAAACTGCCCGCGCAGTTGTGATTTGTCCATGCTTCTCACAGGATGGGCAACCGACGCCCGGTGGCGCTGCGGTGGAAGCGCCCAAAATCGCCCAGACCGTCCAGTTGTTCCGCATCAAATACCGGACCATCCTGACAAACCAACAGGCCATCCATTGCACACTGCCCGCAGATTCCAAAACCACACTTCATATATCGTTCTACGCTGAACTGGCCGGGAATATCACGCTCGCGGCATAGACGGTGCAGGGCGACGAGCATCAGTTCGGGACCGCAGGCGTATATTGCAGGAGATTCAAGATCAGAAAGTGGGGATTGAATAGCGTCAGTGACATACCCTCTATAGCCGGTTGATCCGTCGTCGGTGGCCAGGACAAGATCTACCCCCAATGTGCGGAACTGTTCGACGTAGAGCAGATCGAGCGTAGTGCGAGCGCCGATGGCGACCGTGGTTGGAACGCCGTGCTTGACGGCCTCCGTAGCCAGGAAGTAAAGCGGGGCTGCACCGTAACCACCGGCCACCAATAAAGCGGGACGCTCTTTATGTAACGAGAAACCCCGTCCATAAGGCCCACGCCAACCCACACGGCTGCCCACTTTGCGCTGGTGCAACTCGGTACTGAAAGGCCCCACCCGGGCGACGGTCAGGGTGAGTGGGGCGGGGCAGGCGATGGAGATCGGCTTCTCGTCCACGCCAGGCAACCAGAGCATGATGAACTGCCCCGGCTCGGCTTCAGGCACCTCGGCATCCAGCACAAAGGTGCAGATGGCCCGCGCCTCATCCTGGATATGGCGAATGCGGGCAATTTGTGGTAGCATCAATCACAAGCTCCCCTTTACTAATCCGTTGATGTCATAAAACCTGTGTTCTCCCAATAACTTCAGTCAGGAAGTGTACCACAGAGGCCGTATTCTGAAAAGTCAGCTCCCATCAGGCGAATTGACAACTTCTCTTACTATCAAGTATAATGGCAGCGATGGAGATGGTCTGATGAAAAGTTATTTATCAAAAGGGAGAAATGAGATGAAAAAGATTCACATTTTCCTGGGCAGCCTGCTCTTGTTGTTGATGCTGGCTGTGACATTGCCGGTGATCGCGGATTCTTTGGATGCGCGCGTGAAAATAGAAAACGCCTTCAGAATCCTGCCGAATCGGGCAATGGATTGGCTGTGCGCTGCGACGGCCGATTGTACGGCGGAGACGGACTTGATGGTCTCCAAAGCCATCCACAGCAGTCCGGTAGCGCCCGGAAAGGAGATCGAGTATCAAATTTCCTTCGAGAACGCCGGTAACGCGGCGGCGCGAAACGTGGTCATCACCGACGTCCTGCCGGACGGCGTGACCTACGTGTCGGACTATAACGAGTATGGCTTTACGACGGCCAGTACCGGCAGCACGGTTGTCTGGACGCGCCCGGCCCTGAACCCGGGCGAATCCGGCTATCTGTACCTGCGAGGGCAGGTCGCGACCTCGCCCACGGTGCAGCCAGGTGATTCGCTGATCAACGTGGTGCAGGTGGCGACCAGCGACCTGGACATGGATCCCGGTAATGACGTCTATACAAACACCCTCAAGGTCGTCGAGGCCGCGGTGGATGTGTTCGTCGAAAAGTCAAGCCCTGTAGAAGCGCCCCAGGGTGAGGAGATGACGTACCAGATTCACCTGGGCAACTTTGGCAACGACGTAGCGCCGGACATCATCGTCACCGATACCCTGCCGGTGGGCGTGACGTTCGTCTCCTCCGAAATTGAGATGGCAATGGGAAGAACGGGCGCGGCCCTGGCTTCTGGCATTGACCTGCTGCAGGAACAGGCGATCACGCCGACCGTGAGCGACAACCAGGTAGTTTGGAATTTCGGCACGATGGCGTTCGGCTCTTCTGGCTATATCTATCTCACAGTGCATATTTCGGATACTGTGTCCATCGGCGATGTGCTGACCAACGTGGTACAGATCGCTACCTCCGCCGCCGAAACGAATACCGGCAACAACAGCGACCTGGTCACTTCTGAGGTTTACGCTCCTACGCGGGACATGGCTGTCTCCAAGAGCTTGTACAGTGGTACGCCGACGCCCGGAAATGAGCTCAAGTATCAAATCTCGTTTTCCCACGTCTCTGGCAATGCGCCAGCGCGGGACGTTGTTATCACGGATACCCTGCCACCGGGTACCACCTTCGTCTCCTGGTCCAGCGATTCGTGGTCTACATATCACTATCTGCTGGGTCGAGAGATCGAGGCGAATGTAAGCGACAACCAGATCGTGTGGCCCCTGGGAACAGTCGAGTTGTCCGAAATCGACGACATCTACCTGACGGTGCGCATCACAGACACGGTACAGCCTGGCGTCGAGTTGGCCAACGTGGCCCAGGTTACAACCGGTGGCTTGGATCCGGTGTCGAGGAACAACGTCGCGACACAAACCACGATCGTCGAGTCGCCCGCGTGGGATATGGGCATCTCCAAATCTCTGTACAGCAGCGCGGGAGCGCCTGGCGGGGAGATAAAGTACGGACTTTACTTTGGGAACTATGGCAACGCGATGGCGCACGATGTCGTCATCACCGACACGCTGCCGCCGGGCACGACCTTGGTATCCTGGTCTGCTTATAGCTCCGGCGAAGGGCATTGGCTTTTTGGTCGAGAGGTCACCGAGATCGTGAGTGGCGACCAGGTGGTGTGGCCGCTAGGCTCTGTCGAAGCGAGCAACTATGACTATATCTATCTCACGTTGCGCATCTCGGATACCGTGCCCGTTGGCACTGTACTGACGAACACAGTCCAGGTTTCGACCAGCGACTCGGATGGCAACGTCGAAAACGACAGCGATACGCTGTACACCACGGTCGTCTCGCCTATGCGGGACGTGGTATTAGTATACAAGCAACTTGACTGGAGCAGCAAGCCGCCGGTGGCCGGAGGTGTGATCAAGTATGAGATCAAGTTTCGCAACGACGGCAACATGCCAGCATCGAACGTCGTCATCACGGACGACCTGCCGGCAAACGCCACCCTTATCTCCTGGTCTGGCTCTGCCTACAACCCGTACGTTGATGACCTGGACGAGACCGTCTCGTGGGCTGTGGATGGCGATCGGGTCGTGTGGTATCTGGGCACGATCGAGGCTGGACAGTATGGCTACATCAAGCCAACGGTGCACATTGCCGACGCAGCACAGGCACGCGACGTACTGTGTAACCGGGCCAGTATCTCGAGCGATGACGTGGAGGACGACCCCGGCAACAACGCCATCACCCACACTCTCACGGTCTATGCGCCCACGTACGATATGCACGTGATGAAACAGGTGGCTGGCCTCGCAGGGGCGCCCGGCGGAGAGATGAAATATCAGATCTATTTCGAAAACGAGGGCCACGCCACAGCGCAAAACGTCGTTATCACCGACATCCTGCCGCCGGGTGTGACCTTTGTGTCTTGGTCTGGCTATGCCGTAAACCCATACGTCGACCTGGAAGGGACGATCGCGGCGAGCGTAAATGGCAACCAAGTCTCGTGGCTGTTGGGCGAAATCGCGGCTGAACAGTACGGCAGCATCTATGTGACTGTCCGCATTGCCGACACGGCGAAGGTGGGTGACGTGCTGACGAATACGGTTCAGATTTCCAGCGACGAGGATTGGGACCCGACCGATGACTCTTCCACGTTAGCTACCGCGGTCTCCGCGCCCGTGATGGACCTGAGTGTTTACAAGTCTATCGATTGCGTTGGAGCGCCTGGTGGAGAGATGCGGTATTACGTATCTGTGGACAACGGGGGCAACGTGGCAGCGACGAACGTCGTCCTCACCGACACTCTGCCGCCGAATACCACCCTCGTCTCCTGGTCCGGCGGTATGGATGCACCGACGGTGGACGGCAACCAGGTAGTGTGGCACATGGGGACGATATCGGCTGGTCGCTCCATCTACTTTGATATTCTGGTGCATGTCTCGGAAGCGGTAGCGGTAGGCACCGAACTGACTAACGAGATTCAGGTATCGTCCGACGAGGTCGATATTGATCTTAGCAACAACAGCAGTACCGACACCACTGTGCTTACCTCACCCAAGGTGGACGTGGCTGTCTCCAAGTCTAATTCCCCGGCAATGCCCGGGGAGTTGATAGAATATTACATCAACTTTTTCAACTATGGCAGCATTGAGGCGCTGGACGTTACCATCACCGACACGTTGCCTTTGAGCGTTTCCTACAGTTCCTGGACGGGCTTCAGCATGCCCTCGACCGACTTGCACAAGGCTATCTCGCCAACCATAGACGGTAACCAGATCGTCTGGCATCTGGGGTCGATATCGGGCTGTGTGTCTGGCCACATCTATCTGCACGGGTACGTCTCGTCTGAAGCGCAGGTGGGCGACGTGCTGGTCAACGTGGTCGAGATTTCGACCTCCAGCGCCGACGTCGTCCTGACGAACAATGTCTTTACGGCGACCACCACAGTTCAGGCCAGTACGCCGTCGTGCATAGAACTGACCAGCGTCGACATCATCGGCCCGACCAGCGGCCAGGTCGGCGAAACCTGCACCTTCAACGCCGTCATCGCCCCGTTCAATGCCAGTAAACCCATCACCTATACCTGGACGCCCGAGCCGGACAGCGGCCAGGGGGGAGCGAGCGCCTCGTACACCTGGACGAACCCCGACGCGAGGATCATCCGCGTCACGGCCGAGAACTGCGATGGGAAGACGGTCACCGACTGGCACGCCATCAACATCGGCAGCGTGAGCACGATTGACCCGGCCATAGCTACCACGCTCACCTACACCAACGAGCAGGGCTATACCACTACCCTCACGTTCCCCGCTGGCGTGGTCATAGCGCCCTCCCTCGTCATCAGCTACACGCCGCTCAGTCGTCCCGGACGTCCCATCTCCGCTGGCCTGCGTCTCGCCGGTCGCGCCATTGACCTGGACGTCTCCCGGCCCGACCTGCCCGGCGCCGACATCAGTTTCTTGCAGCCGGTGACGCTCACCATCCACTACTCCGACCGGGACGTGGCCGGCATTGACGAGAGCACGCTGGCGCTGTACCGCTGGATCGTGTTGGTAGACCAGTGGCGGAAGGTTGGCGACAGCATTATCTCGGGAGAGGCCCAATGGCTGTATCCAGAGGAGAACCTGCTGGTAGCCAGGCTGCGGCGCTTCAGCGCGTTCGGTAAAATGGGAGTTACCCATCCGATCTTTTTGCCGGTGGTGCTCAGGAATAGCTAAACGTCCCCCGGCGGAAAAGTGTGACGTTTGCAAGTACGAGGGCCTGTCCTTGTTGGACAGGTCCTCCTTTTTCTGGCAGGGGGAGTAGTGGATGGGCGTGTGAACCTACTGGGAAACGCAATGGCGTCAACGAGTTGGTGTTTCCATTCCTTGTGCCCAGGTCTCGAAATTTGACAAAAAAAACCTCAAGGTATAATGAGAAAATCAATCCTTATGGGAAAGGGGGTGAGTGGAGTGAAGTATCGCATCATTCGGTTGGCCCTCGTATTGGGCACACTGCTGGCCTGGGCTATCGCCAGCGGGGCAAGCGCGTTCGGCAGTATGTCAAGTCCGCCGGACACTTGAGAGAGCCAGACCACTCACAGGTCTGGCTTTTTCGTATTTGAACTAAAAACACTACAGCGAATTCGGAAAAACGAATTGGGGGAAAATTCGTTCCATTCTACATTCGATGTAGTGTTTCAGAACGCGGAGGAAGAAACACGCAATGTCTTTTTACCTGGTCTTTATCGTCGCCGGGGTGATCGTTGGATTGCTCACGCGAGGCAGTTTGCGCCGCCTGGCCGATCTGCCGCTGCGCCACCTGTGGCTGCTGGCGCTGGGCATCTTGATGCGCTTTCCGATGATGTTCTCCGAATCCTTCAGCCGGGCCACCACCGGTTGGGTCGGGGCCAGCCTGCAAATCGGCGGTCTGCTCGCCATATTGACGTTCACACTGTTGAACCGCCACTTGAGGGGGATTTTCCTGGTCAGCCTGGGCAACCTGCTGACGTTGATCGCTGTCGTTGCCAACGGAGGCTATATGCCCGGCAGCGCCGAGATGTACCTGGCTCTGCTCAAAGTCCATGGGATGACAGCCCAGGTCGAGGCATTTGAGGCCGGCCTGATGAATTACCACACGACGGCGTTGACGAGCGAGACGCGCCTGTGGTTTTTGACCGATATCATTCCCATTCCTCGCATCACCTTTACCCCCTTCGTCGTGGGTATCGGCGATGTACTGATAGGGAGCGGGATGTTCTTCGTCGTTCTGTGGGGAATGCACCCACACGAGGCAAGTACAGACTCAACACAACACTGATCAGCCCAGTTGATCCAGTGCGGACTGAACGCGGGCCTGCTCCTGGGGCAAGTCCAGCCGTTCAAAGAGATCCAGAGCCGCCAATAACTGCTCTCGTGCCAATGCCGTCTGTCCCAACTCTGTCAAAACCTGAGCATGATCATAGAGAGCTGTGCCCAGATCAAACTCTTGGTTCAACTCACGCAGAATCGCCACACTTTGGTCCAAGTGTGCCAGGGCTGAAGCTGGCTCCCCTCCCTGAAGAGCAGCATTGCCCAATACCCGGTGGATGACTCCTTCTTCCTTACGATCACCGATCTCCTCGGCATGCTTCAGGGCTTTTCGACAGGCTGCCAATGCATGCTTCGGTTCATTGGCTTCCAGATGACATTCCGCTAACTGACGATGGCATTGTGCTTCATATTGACTGGCGCCAATCTCATGGGCGATGGATAGAGCCTGTTCCAGGTGAATGATAGCCTGGGCTGGACTATCCTGGGTACGATATGTTTCGCCCAGATTGATATGACACTGGGCAATGCCTAAATTGTCGCCTAGATGCTCCTTCATCTTCAAACTGCGCTGATAGTAGTCGATGGCTTTAACGTGGTTACCCCGAGCGTAATGGATGATACCCAAATTCTGATAAGCGGTTGCCTCACCCCATACGTTGCCCAATCGTTGCATCGTCTCTAGGGCACGACCAAAGTAAGCTGTCGAGCGGGCTAGATCGGTCTGGTAGTAGATGACAGCTAGATTATTGTAGATTCTAGCAGCGCCGTGCTCGTCACCGATGCGCTCCATAATCGCCAGGGCTTGTTCAAAATGAGCGATAGCGTTTGCCGGTTGACTGTATCCTTCATAAGCATTACCCAACTCGTTGTGCGCTTGTGCAATCTCACGAAAGTAGGAAGTATCTTCCACAAGTGCCAGGCTTTGCATGCCAGCGGCCAGAGCAGTCTCGAACTGCCCTTGCTGCCAGTAGATTCGGCAGCGAACAGTCAGCAACCGGGCCATCTCGACCGTCTCGACATCATCCGGCGACAACTGTTCGATTCCGCGAGCACAAGCCGCCAGGGCGGTCTCGTACTCTCCTCGCTTCTCATGGACCTCCCCGATGCGCCGGTGCAGGTCGGCCTGCTGCCGCGCTTCCGTGCGGTAGTTCAGAGCGCGCTCGTAACTCGTCATCGCTTCGTCGTACTCGCCGATGTGGAACAGCACGTCTCCCAACCCTTCCGCGATGGCGGCCTTGTCCTGCGAGTGATCCAGTTCCTCGGCCAGAGGTTCGGCCTGGCGATAGAAGGCGATGGCCTCCGGGTTGGCGTAGGCCGTGCGCGCCTTGTCGCCAGCCTTGATCAAATACGCCAGCGCCTTTTCCCGGTCGTCGGACAAGCTGTAATGATGGGCCAGCAACTCGTAAACCTCTTCCCGCTCCTGGTCGGTGTATCGCTCCTCCATCTCTTGGCCCACCAACCGATGATAGAGGCGGCGGTCGCGGATCAACAAACTCTCGTAGGCCACGTCGCGGATCATCACTTGCTTGAACCCGTACTCCGGTTCGGGCAACCGCTCCCGCTCGCGCACCAGCTCGGTCTGTTGCAACGTGGCCAGGCTGGCGTCCAGTTGCGCGGCCAGCGCCGCCGCCGACGCCAACCAGGACAGCATCCGCCGGCGAAAGATGCGCCCGATCACCGAGGCGAGTTGTAACGTGCGCCTTGCCTCTTCCATCAACCGGTCCATGCGGGCCATGAGCAGCCCTTGCAGCGTGTCGGGGACGGTCTCCACGTCGATCGTTCGAACCAGTCGCCAATGGCCGTTTTCGCGGATGATGGCCTCCTGGTCGATGAGCGTGCGGATGATCTCTTCGACGTAGAATGGGTTCCCCTCGGCTCGCTCGATCAATTGGGTCAGATCGGGCGGCAGCTCCTCCAATGCCAACAGGTTGCGCACCAACTGCTCGTCCTGACCGGCATCCTTGTCCAGGGGTGTCAGACGAATCTCGGTGTAACGGTGGGGATAATCACGTCCGGCCGTCTGTCCCAGCGTCCAGCAGCCGTGCTCTCGCTCTGGTCGGTAGATCAACAAGAGCAACAGGGGAACTTGGTCAGTGAGGGTTAGGCAACGTTCCAGCAGGGCCAGCGAGGCCGAATCGGCCCAGTGGAGGTCGTCGAAAGCGAGCGCCAGGGGTCGCTCGCGGGCGAGATGTTCCATAAAGACGGCCACGGCGCGAATCACCTGGCGTTGCAGCGCCTCGCCTTCGAGGTAGGCCACCCGCTCCGCCTCGTGGTCGCTCAGGGGCAAGTTGAGAAAATGAGCCAAATAGGGCAAAATATCCTCGCCCACCTCGGCCTGGTCCGGCGGCAGCAGTTCATCCAGGCGATGGCGCAGCTTGAACCGGACGTCGAGCTTGGTGTCCGTCTCGACGATGCCCAGCGCGCCCTGAATCACGTCGGTGAAGGCCGAGTAGCTCACCTGCTGAGTGTAGGAAAGGCAGCGCCCTTCCAGCCAGGCGAGGTCGTCCTCGGCGACGATCCGGTCGCGTAACTCGGCGGTCAGGCGGCTCTTGCCCAGCCCCGCCTCGCCAATGAGCGACAGGATGCTACCCTGTTCTTCGCGCAACCTGGCGACCGATCGTCGCAGCGTCGCCTCTTCGTCGGTCCGGCCAACGAGCGGCGAGCGGAGACCACGGATGCCGCGCACCGGTTCCGGTTGAGCGCGCCGCCCGACGATGGTGTAGGTGGGGACCGGCTTGCTCTTGCCCTTCAGTCTCACCGCCCCCCGGTCGGCAATCTCAAAGAAAGGAGCGACTTTGCGCCTCACGTCGCTGGCGAGCAGGATCTCCCAATCGGCGGCGGCGCTCATCAGCCGGGCGGCCAGGTTGACCTCGTCGCCCATCACCGTATATTCACGCCGGCTGGCCGCACCCACGTGTCCGGCAAAGACCCGGCCGGTACTGACGCCGATGCGCTGGTTCTGAAGAAACCGGGTTTTGCCGCTTTGCTTATGGAAAGAGTCCGGTTTCTCGGCAGCCGCCTGCATCTCCAACGCCGCGCGCACGGCCCGCTCGGCGTCGTTCTCGTGGGCCACCGGCGCGCCAAAGAGGGCCAGTAACTTGTCGCCGTGATCGTAGAGGTCCACCTTGTTGACCACGCCGCCATAGCGCGACACGGCCTGTTGCATTGTCGTAAAGTATTCGTTGAGCGCCTGGGCGATCTCGTCCGCCCCATCCCGTCCCAGTCGCGTGATCAAGTCACTCGCTCCCTCAAAGTTGGCAAAGAGCACAGCGACCAACCGGTGCTCGCCGCTGGCCTCGTGTTGGGTGGGATCGGGCACCAGGCGCGGGAGCAACCCGGGGGGAAGGTAGGGAGTCAGGCGCTCCAGAGCCTGTAGTGTCTGGGGTATGGTATCGCCGAGTTCGCCGGGGATGGGCGAGTGTACGAGTGTGGGCGTGCGGGAGCGAATGCGCTCGACCAGGTAGTGACCCTCCGGCCCATCGACGACCGTCAGCCAGTCGCTATCACGAACGTGCTGGTAGACAACAGGACTGATGAGAATCTGTCCGGCGCTGGCAAGCCCTTCGGCCTTGGCGGTGGCGTTGACCGTCGGGCCGGTGATGATGAATTCCCGCTCGTCGGCGCTGCCCACGCGGGCGGCAAATACCGGTCCCGCGTGCAGGGCGATCTTCATCTGCAAGGGGAAGGTCCCTAACTTGGTCTCGACCTGGTGAAAGGTGGTCATCGCCTCCTGCATGGCCCAGGCGGCTTGTAGGGCTTGCCCTGAGCATTGTCGAAGGGCGCTGCTGCTGCCCCCCACATCATCGGGAAAAAAGGCAAGCAGGGCATCGCCGCCGAATTTGAACAGATCGCCGCCGTGGGCAAAGAGCACCTCCAGCATGGCGCCAAAGCACTGGCTGATCAGCTCGGTGATCCGCTCGGCCCCCTCCTTGCCCAGGACGCTCAACTGCTCGGACAGATGCGTAAAGCCGCTGATGTCGGCAAAGAGCAGCGTCCCGTCCAGAAAAGCGCCGCCGACCGGTGGGATGTCGCCCGGCGCCAGTTCGACCTGCACCAGTTGGCGCGGGAGATAGGTGATGACGACGTCGAGCAGGCGGGTCAGATGCTCGTGGGCGCGGGCCAGGTCTTGGTCCTGCCAGAGATGGGACGGGGGCAGGTTGTCTCGCTGGAGTGGGGGCAAGTAGCGTCGGAGACGCTCCAGGTCGGCCTCGGTGATGAGCGCCTCAGACTCCTGAGGCGCCAGCCGGACGCCGCACTTGCCGCAGAAGGCAAAGTGATCGGGATTTTCGAACCCGCAAGAGGGGCATTTCATAGTGGTGTGAGTATAAACTGAATTGGCGAGTTAGTCAATTCTTCCTTCCCTCTTTCATCGTCTCGGTGTACAATAGAGTCGCCATGCGCGTCCGTTACCTCAGCCTGACCAACTTTCGCAACTATACCCGTCTGGAGCTGGCGTTGCCCGAGCGACCGCTGCTGCTCTACGGCGCGAATGCCCAGGGCAAGACCAGTTTGCTGGAGGCGGTGTATCTGCTCGCCACCGGCTCCTCGCCCCTCACCTCGCTCGACCGCCAGCTCGTCAAGTGGGAGGCCGAGGAGGAGGGATTGCCCTACGCCCGCGTGTGGGCCGAGGTCGTGCGTCGCGACCGCATCCTGGAGCTGGAGATCGCGCTGGAGAAACACGAGCTGGCAAACGGCGGGACGAGACTGCAAAAGACCATCCGCGTGAATCGGACGCGCAAGCGCCGCGTCGATCTGACCGGGCAGTTGAACGTCGTGCTCTTTATGCCCCAAAACGTGGAGTTGGTCGCTGGCTCGCCCTCCGGTCGCCGCCGCTATCTGGACGACACGTTGTGCCAGGTGGACGAGGTCTACAGCGCGGCCCTGGAGCGCTACACCGATGCGCTGCGCCAGCGCAACGCTACATTGCGTCATCTGCGCGACGAGGGAGGGGATACGACCCAACTGGCCCCTTTTGAGAACGTCCTGGCCCACAACGGTGTCACCCTCGCAAACAGCCGCCGCGAGCTGCTGGCCGCGCTATCGCAGCGCGCTCATCGCATTCACCAGCAACTCACCGGCGGGGAAGAGTGGCTGAGGCTGGATTACCAACCCAGTTTCGATCCAGCCGCGCCGCCCGCCCTGATCTACCAGATCGGAATGGATTTGCAGCATCATCGAGACCCTCCACAGGAGATCGAAGCCGAGGAACTGGTCGAGGTCTATCGGCGGGTGTTTGTGGAGCGGCGGTCAGAGGCGATCGCGCGCGGTGTAACGGTCTTTGGGCCGCACCGTGATGAGGTGCGTTTCGTCGCTGGCAGCCCTGCACAGGGCACGCACGAGGTGGATCTGGGCACGTTTGGCTCGCGGGGACAACAGCGCACGGTAGTGCTTTCGCTCAAATTGGCGGAACTGGAATGGATGCGGGAGCAGACGGGAGAGGCGCCGGTGCTCCTGTTCGACGAGGTGCTGGCCGAGCTGGACATGACCCGCCGGCGCTATCTCCTGGCCCAGGTTGACAACGTCGAGCAGGCGATGCTCACAGCTACCGACCCCGAGATGTTCAGCGCCGAGTTTCTGGAGCGGGCGGCACTGTGGCAGGTGCAGGGAGGGATCGTGAAAGGAGCAGACGAGGGCTGACCGTATTTACTCCTACTTGCAGGTGCGGCACTTTGGGAACTCGCGCGTCACGATGCGCCTCCCGTGACGCGGGCGCGCTGCTCATCCGGGAGATATTTGAGCGCCTTGCGCAGCATCAACGCCCGGTGTCGGCGCTGCTGATGGATCACTTGCTCTACCAGCCAGTCGGCCACCAGCTCGGGGTAGTGTCTGCCCAGCGTCTTTAGCCCCCAACCCACACCCTTGACAGCGTTTATCTCCCACTCCTCGAACATCGGCTCCAGGAAAGCCAGCAGCGCCTCCGCCTCGGCGGCCCGCTCGCCGCGCGAGCGCTTGGCCCAGAAGTGAACGGCGACGCCTACAGTTCGCCGTATCCAGGCGTTCGAATCCTCGCGCCAGGGGGCAAGCAATTCCAGCGATGGCTGAAAATTGGCCACCAGCGCCGGCCCAGGTACTCGCTCGCCCAGGATGTCTGTAGCGTACCAGATGTCGGCGTCGATGATATAATCCCGACAGCGGGCAAAAGCGCCCGCCGGATCGCGACCCAGTTGTTCCCTCAGCGCGCTGGCGATGACGACCCAGCCGCCTTCGGTCTTTTCGGCGGCGATGCGGTCGAGGAAGACGTTTACCGCTTCCATCGGCCCGGCGCCAACCGCTTCGCCGATGAGGTCGAGCAGGCGAAAGGGCGTGCGTTCAGCAAGCACCGGAGAGAGCAGAGCATAGGCTGGCTCCACCTGCCCGGCTTGAACGAGTGGGGCGATCTGTGCTCCCAGTTCTCGGGCTTCTTGGGTGTTCATTTTTCCCTTATGGCGACGTACAGGTCGATCTCGGGGTTTCTCTTTCTTGTGCTTCTTTCGTCGTGATACTCAAAATCGTCAATGATACCTGCTGGCTCATACTCAGAACCTGGCAGCCAGACCGTGTAGGCATATCGTTTCACGTTCGCGATAGCCATTCCCCAACCAAACCTGTTCTTGGGACGAACGGGAAAGACGGCATACTTGATGGCCGGTATTTCAAACGTCATCAGATCGGTCGGCGTCTCTCCAACGTGGGTGACGATGTCTCCAATGATGTACGAAAAAGTCCCCGCTTCCTGGTCAAAGTCTTTGCTCACGGCTGCGAATGCCCAGGGCTGTCTCTTGTTGGGGATCTTGTGTTCTCGCTTGTACTTTTCGAATCGTTTGCCCAACTGCGGCACATCCCGATAGATGGCGCTCATGCTCGTTTCCGTCACCATACCCATAATCTGTATCGGCTGTTCCAATTCCACGATTCGAGGCTCCACCCCTTCGATCTCGTGGACGAAAAAGTTTATCAGAATATTCTTTGCCATACGTATCACTTGCTCCTTCAATTATTCCTATGGCTTTCGTCCGGTCTCGATCTTTTTGCGCACTTCCCGCTTCACTCGTGCGGCCAGCACCTCCTCGTGCTCGTCGAGGAATTCGAGAACCGGAGCGGCGTCACGCTTTGCCAACTCGCGCAGCGCCCACGAAAGCGCCTTGACCACCATATCGTCGTGATCCGAGGCCACCAGACAGCAGATGTCGAGGGTGCGCGGAGCGTCGCCGGTTCCGCCTCGCGCCTTCTGGTTGAGCGCCACCGTGCAGACGACCGCGGCGCGTCGCCACCAACGATCCTCCGAGCGCGCCCACCCGCGCACGACGTCGTCCGGAATCTGCCCTTGCCGCCAGGCCGGGCCAGCCACCAGCCCCGCAAAGTTGTCCACCGAGACCCAGTTATCGAGGCCTTGCGCAAGCGCCTCCACGTCCTCAAGGCGGAGCGCGGCGGTGGCTGCTTTGTGTTTGTCGAAGAGCTTGCAGGCCACCTGTTGGCACTCGAGGATGCCGGTGTTTGTCAGCGCCTTTGCTAACTCGATCACCTCATCCGCCGGGGCCTTGCGCAGCCGTTTAGCCAGATCCTTGACGAGGGTGTTGATGTCCGGCACCTTGACCCCGATCACGTGTAGGGCAGTGGGATAGTTCCCCTCTGCCCATTCGATGCGTTCGGGGTCGGCCTTTTCTTCGAGCGCCTCGCGGATTTCTCGCACCAATTCTGTAGTGTCTGTCACGTTTTACTTCCCTCCAGAAAAGCCCGACCTTCCCGGAGCCCTTGATAACCTCCGGGAAGGCAAGAGTTGCACTTGTCGCTCCGTATTACTGTCCGGGGATCTCCCAGTTTCCGCTAAACAACATCTCTGCGACCCCAGGGTGTGTACTGAGCCAACGAGTCTGGATGATCATGAGAGGGATAAAGATCGCCAGGCCCAGCAATACTCCCAGACCCAACATTCTCCATTTCTTGCCGCGCACAACGCGGACGACCGTGTAGATGACGGCCAGCGTCATCAGGATGTGGCCGATCTGGGGGATGATGTTGTAACCATCCCACCCAAAGACAAAAAGGCCGCCCGTGCCGTAGTAGAGCATCATCACCGATCCCGCCACCATCACCAGGGGGCTGCCGAGCAGGAACCCGATCACAAAGATGGCGATGCTCGGCGTGCAGGTGTTCATCATCAACCAATCGCCGACGCTGGCTTTGAGCGCCCCCAGGAAAAAGAAGGCCGCGTTGAGCGCAGCCAACGTGTTGAGGACGACCAGCGTCCAACCGGCGACGTCGCGCTTGAACCCGGCTTCCGTCTGTTCGGTCGCCGGCTCTTGTTTGAGTTGAGTAATCGCTTGCATGTTCATTCTCCTGGCACTCAGGCCCCCGGCTTGAACTTGAAACCGGGAGCCTGAGGTGTACAGTTGCTACGTCTTTTCGACCGGAACCTGCACCTCGGTCACATAAGTGGTTGGATCACTACCTGATTCTGGTCCGCGCAGGTAGACGTCTCGGTTCGGGCCGGTAATGCGATATCCATTGGTCTCGATCCAGGCCAGTAGATCCATGTAAGCTTGTCCGAGGTCGTCGTAGCTGCCATGGTGAACCACACAGGCCATCTTCTCAACCGCAGGCAGTTCGTAGACTTTCACCTGCTCTTGACTGGTCAATAGCGCGTCCACAGGCACAGGTTCGCATACTTCTGCGTCTACATCCCGTTCTTTGTACCCTTCGTCGTAGTAAAGGGTAAAGCAAGATCCTACCGATTTGAGTTTGTGTTGCGCTAAATAGGCGCATAGTTCATCCCAGAGTTGTCCTTGCGCACCGTAGTTGGGGATCACACCGCGCACTGCGGCGATTCTTTGTGAGTCGACTTTTTTGATCACTACGTCGTAATTTGGCATTTTGTCCTCCTGTTCGATATATCTCAGCCGCTGCTCGACCCGGGCCAGTCGCGCCTGCTCTTCCTGCACCTGTTGCCGAATCTCGGCCTGCTTCAGCCGCAACATGCCGCGGATCTGTTCTGGCGACAGGTCGTCTTTGAGCAATTGGCCGATCTGGTCCAGCGAAAGCCCCAGATCCTTCAACGCCAGGATGCGATTGAGCCGGGGCAACTGGCTGGCCGAGTAGTAGCGATAACTGGTAAAGCGGTCTACCTCTGCCGGCTTGAGCAGACCGATCTCATCGTAGTAGCGCAATGTCTTTACCGTTACCCGGCTGAGCTTTGAGAATTCACCGATTTTGAACATTGTTTGTCTCCACGGACGTTTCGACTAGAAGGCCTTCTATGCCATCATTATACACCCTCCAGTAAGGGGAGAGTCAAGACCCAAATCGCAAATTCATCATACTTTTTCGACGTTATCCACGGGCACCCACCCGCTTTTACCCTCTGAATTCGTACACCATATCCAGTCGCTTTCCTCCTCGCCCATCACCAGTTCTTCTCCAGCAGTGACTGAAAGCTCGGTCGCCTCATAATCGCAACGCATCACGCCGACGTCGCCCCTCCGTTCGATGTACGTCTCGGGCACCCATCGGCTCTTCCCATCTCGACTCGTGCACCACACCCAGCCGATCCATTCAGTCTCCTTTTCGCCGATCGTCAGCTCCTCGCCATTTTTAAAGACGACCGGATCGGAATAGGGCGATTGGTATTCGGCGATCACGCGGCAGATTTTTCGCTGTTTTGTCTCCATCATCCATCACCCCAATTCCACCGGCAGCCAGTGCAATCCTTCTCCCCGGGCGGCAAGCGACAGCCCCCACCCGAATGGCTCGCTCACGCGCAGCGTCGCGGCTAGATGGTGTGTGCCGGGCGCCAGCTTCTGCCGGAGAGACTGCTGCCCCAATTCAGGATACCCGCGGGAGGCGCGATCCTCAAAGCCCATAAAAGTGTGTTCTCCGCTAAAGATCGCCTGGTCGTCCAGTTCCAGCGCAAGCGCGTCGCTGAAGCCGAACTCGAACGTCACCTCCCCTTCCTCGACCATCTCGAAGCGCCGGGTCAGGCGCACTTCCTCCAGGGAGACCGGCAGGTAGCGGTTCAGATTGAGCACGCCGTTCGGCTCGCAACTCGCGACGCCGTACCCATCCACGAACCAATCCTGGACGATGCCCTCGGCAATACTGGGGGTTTCTCCGGGCGAGACGTCCAGTCCGTCGCAGGCCGAGACGCTCAAGTCGCAAAAGTAGGCCGGACGAAAGGTCCACAGCCCGAGCAACCCATCCCCGATTTGACGAGCCAGCTTTTTTACCACGAGCGGCGGCTGCTCGTCAACTGCAACGGCGGCCCTATAACCGCAAAAATCCACCCTCAACCGGAACCAACGCCCGGTTGGCACCTGGGCAGCCCGCTGGTAACTCGGGCCGTGGTACACCTGCCAGGTGTTCGAGCCGTGAAAGACCGGGTCGTACTGCAACGCATCCCACTGGCCGCTGGTGTGAGGCACGGCGTAGGCCAGTTCGTAGTTGAGCACATCCGCAACGCGGAAAGCGACACCTGGGTAGGCCGGTCCGTCGGCGCCGATCAGTACCTCGATGCTGCCGTCCGCGATCCGATGGCCGGGGACCAGCGCCAGGCCGTTCTCCAGCCGCAGTGCCTTGCGTCCCTGCCAGGTGACGATCTCGGCCTGCTCCGCCCGGATTTCCAGATCGGCCAGGCTGGTGAGGGGGTTCTCGTACAGAATGGTCATTTCAATCCTCCAAAATTTTCCTCAACACGATCAAGCCATTCGTTGACAAGCGCATCAAACAAGGTCGTCTGCTCGATCTGCAAGTTGTGTCCCGCCCGGTCGAGCACGGTGAACGTGCCGCGTGGATAGTTCTCGATAATTTCCCACGTATCCCGGTAGCCCACCGATGCATCCTGGCGTCCGAGCAGGAACAGCGTCGGTTTTTCGAACGGAGGAGCGGCGTCAACGTCGAAGGAGAGAGGATAGCCGTGGGTCTGTAACTTGGTCAGTTTTGCCTTGTCTGAGCTGTCGACCACCGAGAGTACTTCATCTCTGGTTCGCTCCCACACATCCTGCGTCTGCATGACGGCGAACGACTCGAATTCCTCCCTGTCGTCCGATTCCAGGCTCGCCAGGAATTTTTCATCTTTCATCAACACGGTGGGCGGGGGCAAGATTCGCTTTTCCGGTTCAGGGACGATCAGTGGGCAGATCAAAAGCAGCCCGTTCACGAGTTCTGGCCTGCGATAAATGATCCCGCGCGCCAGATAGCCGCCATACGACTCGCCTGCCAGTACAAAGCGTTGGTCGGGAATCACGCGATCGATGAAATCCAGGGTAATGTCGAGCATCTGGTCCGAACTGGTAATCCACTTCTTGCCGGTGGTCTTGCCCATACCGGGCAGGTCAAAGTAGATGCGCTGCCATCCGCCGCGATGCTTGAAGATAGGCTCCATACACCCGGTCATCAGGCGATGATCGGGATAAAAACCGTGTAGTGAGATGAGGGGATGGCCCTCCCCGTGTATCTCGTAATAAATGTTGATGTCTTTGATCTGACACTCCATGCAATAATCTCCTTACTTGATAATGACATCATCGGTACCTGCCAATTGGCGCAAGATCTCCAACTGGCCTGTGTGATACGTCTCGTGCCAGTGCAAGCCAGCCAAGGTTTGCTCCAGGCTCTTACTTTCACCAGCATCTACCGTCGCTGCCAGTCCCTCCGGCGACATTTCTGCCAATGCAGCCGCTATGCGTTGCTGCGATTGGTCCAGATCAGCCAATAACTTTTCTAGAGGCAGAGCTTGCTCGGCGCACGAGATTGGCTCAGAACCCTGCTTGTATCGGGCGATCTCGGATTTGTCCCAGACAGGTGAGCCGCCCAGGCGCTTGAGGGCCGTATTGCGCCCATCAAGGATATGTCCCAACACCCAATTCAGGCAGTTGCCGCGGAACGGCAGTTGCAACAGGCTGTCCGCGTTGGTCAGCCCATCCGTCTGCATCTTGATGAGTCGGTGAGTGAGGGCAAAGGACTGAGTAAGTGATTCGGTGGTTGGATAGGTCATTGTGCGTTCTCCTTTCGACTGGGCAAAATGTGTTAGGCTAACTAATATTATACGAACGGGTGTTCTGGCTGTCAAGTGCATTTTGGCTCTTGGGTATTGGGATATTTCAACACGGCGTGTCCTGAAATGTGAGGAGAGTGTGCTCAAAAACAAAACACTCGACGCCCCCTGGATGGAGGCGTCGAGTTTCAAGAAGCACCAGTTACGTCAGTTGTGCCTAATCTCCCACCACCAGGCGTTTTCCTTCTCCCCGTCCGAATATCTCGGGATAGTACATCGGGTAAGCCTGACCGGGCAAGACCTGAAAGTCGCCGGGGATCGTGGCCCGCGCCAGGTACTCGTAGGTGAAGGTTCCAGCCCGCAGAAAGGTGGCGAACAGGGCCACCCGCTCGTCGTGCAGTTCGATGTAGGTCCAGGTCCGGTCGCCGTCGTCTGTCTGGTACTCCTCGCTGGTGATGTCCAAACTGGTGTCAATCGGCTCCAGCCCGGCGGGCAGTGGATCCTCGACCACCAGGTAGTTGACGTCGTCGTCCAGCTTGACGGTCAACTTGACCTCGACCACGTCCCCGACCGCCAGTTCCTGCATTGAGCCGCCGCCGCGCTGGGTGTATCTTCGATTGACGGTAATACCCTGGCTGGCGGCCTCCACCTCCTCGCAGTCCCGGTAATGGCGATAGCTCGCCGTGCCGTACAGCGAGCCTTCGCCGGACTGACCGGCCCCGGTGAAGCGCACGATCTCGACGTTGTGCACGGCCTCGTCGGAGAGATCGGCGACCGGGACGACGATGTGGCCCGGAACCGCCAGGTTGGTTTTGTTCACCACTCCGCCGCCCACCTCAACGCCGTCGACCAGGACGCGGTAGGTGTAGTCGGGCTCCAACTCCCCACTGACCAGCAAGTAATCCACCAGAGCGATGAGGCTCATCGCTGTGCCCTGCGTCGTGCCCCAGTACCCATTCTGGCGGGCGTTCACCAGCCAGCGCACGGTCTTGGGTATTAGCTCGTCGTCGGGCGCGATGCGTACAAAGGCGTCTAGGACGACGGCAGTGGTGCGGGTGTCGGTGTTCATCATCCAGTGATCTATCTCTTTCTCTTCCCAGTGGGCCAACCCACCGGCCACCACCGCGTCACGGCGCAGATCGTCCAACAGGGTATTGACTCGCACGTCGGCCTCCCCCTCGTTGAGGAGGAACAGAGTCAGCGCCAGGAAACCCTTGCCGTAGTGGTCGAGCCGGTCGCGGCGGTCGTAGAGATTGATCGCCATCCCCCGGTACTGCTCCGCCTCTCCCGTAGGGGCGTCGGCCCCTACGGGACTACGCCCCAACTCGGCCAGGACGTACAGGGCGTAGGCGCGCACGTTGTAGCCGGTGGCGATGTGGCTGTAGGCGTTCGTCGGCTGGGCGTCCATATCGGTCTCTTCCAGCCAGCGGGTGACGAAGGCGATCCCCCGCTCCATCATCCCCTCGTCCACCGTGTAGCCCGCTTTCTTCACCTCGTTGAGGCCGAACAGGATATAGGCCGTCATGTTGGGATTGCTGGAATCGCCCTTCCACCAGCCGATCCCGCCGTCCGTGTTCTGCTGGTCGTACAATCGCTGTAGACCCGCCTCGATCATCTTGGGCAACTCCTCGCGCAGGTGCTCGGTGTCGGCGATCCCCAACTGTTGCTGAACTCGATTTACGATAGCATCTGGGAGCACACGGCTCATCGTTTGCTCCGCTCAGCCGTAAGGGTAGCCGGTAAGGTACTCCAATCCCTGGCGTATGCCCGCCGCCAGCGAGGGGATCGTCTCGATGATGATCTCGTCCATCTCATCTACATCATCGGGCAGCTCGACGCCGACGGATAGCTGCTCATCCTTGGGCACGGGTTCGTTGGCGGCGATCGCGATGGTCTCGGCAAAGGCGTGCACGGGCAGCTTCATCTCCACCGCATCGGACGCGGCAGCGTCCACCGCGCGGGCTGTGAAGAGCACTTTGGTCTCCTTGACCTTGGGGATGGTCACCGTCCAGGCGACTTTTTCCGCCTTGCCAGGAGCGATTATGAAGGAGGTATCCGTCACCGGCCCGCCCGGCATCTCCAGCCCTTCCCCGCGCATCTCGAACTGGACCGTCTGGGTGACGCCGGTGTAGTTATGTACCAGCGCCGCGACGGTCGCCTCGTCGCCCACGGTGAAGAAGCGGGGCAGCACCGGGCGCACCAGCAGCTCCTTCGTCGCGATCACGTCCGCCGAGTCGTCGCCCACGCGGGTATCCGCCGTGACCGCCTTGGCCCGCAGCCGCCAGGTGGTCAGGTCGTCGGGCAAGGGGACTCGGACCGTGGCCCATCCATTCTGGTTGGTGATGATGACGGGGTCCCAGAAGGCAGTATCCCGGAAGAAGCGGCGTATGTCCGAACCCTCAGCTTCCCCACCTCCGCCTCCGCCCTTGCCTGCCTTTTCCAGCTTCTCGTTCAGCCGCTCGATGCTGATGACGAGCGTCTGGGCGTTCCAGACCGCGAGGCCCCGCGTGTGGTAAAAGGCGTCGAGGATGGGGTCGGCGTTATCGCCCAGCAGGGCCAGGACTGCGGCGTCCACCACTCCCACCGACATCTCTGCCGACACGCCCCGACCGCGATGGTCGGTGGCGCGGATGGTGTAGGCAGCGGTGTCGCCGGGCTGGTAGCGCTCCTTGTCGGGCGTGATGGTCACGTTGAGTTGCTGCTCGCGGAGGGCGACGCGCAACTCGGCGTACCCCAGCTTAAAGACCGGCGCCGGGAAACCGCCCGGATGTAGTTTATCCGCCTGCCCCTTGAGTAGCGACACGCTGACAAAAGCGTTCGGCGCGTAATCGGCGACGATGGGCACTTGTATCAGTCCACTCGTGCCGTGCAACTGCTGCACCTCGTAGCTGAGCACACCGCCCCGCTCGACGGTGACGAGGGCCAGGCAATCGGCGAACGGCGCGGTGATCAGGATCTCGGCCACGTCGCCCGGCTCGTACTCGCGCTTGTCGGTGACGAGTTGGATGCGGTCGTGGTTGTGCACGCCCCAGTTGATGTATCCCTCATCCCACACCCACAGGTAGGTGTTGGACACGGCCTCGTTCCCCAGTCCATCCAGCGCGCGGACGACGACCTTGTACTCTCCACCCTGGGTCGGAGTGACGACGGTCTGAGCCTCGCCGCTGGCGGTGGTGGTCACCACAAAGCTCTCGACCAACTCCTCGGTCCGGGTGTTGCGCCAGACGTAGCTGCCCGAATCCGTCTTTTCGCGCACGGTATCCCAGCGGACGTTGTAGAAATCGACGGTGACGGGAATCCCAGCCCGTGGCTCCTTGAGCGGGTCCAGGGCGACGATGTCGATCTCCTGGGGCAAATCGGGCGCGCCCACGTAGCGACGGGGCCGCACGCCCAGGTAGGTATCGGTCTTGTGGGCGACTACCAACGTGCTGCCGGTCACCTCCTGGTCGTTGATGTCGGTCAGGCTGGCTTCGATGACAAACACCTGGCTGACCTCGCTCTGGCTGAGGTCCACCGGAAAGTTGAGCGCCAACTGCCCGTTCTCGTCGGTGCGGCCCTCGCCGGAGGCGTAGACCATCTGCCCGGTGTCGCGGCGATCCTCGCCATAGTACCACCAGTGGTCGGTGTACTCGCCAAAGCTGTACCAGACGCCGGGCAGGGAGAAGCGGTAGGGGCTGCCGTACAGCCGCCAACTCACCTCGGCGTCCGGCACCGGCTGGCCAAAGTAATAGTCGGCCTGGACGGTGACGGTGATGCTCTCGCCGTGGATGGCATACGCCCGGTCGGCAGAGACCTCGACCTCGAACTCGGGCTTGCGGTACTCGGCCACAGTAAAGTACAACCGCTCCGGCTCGCTCCGGCCGGGCAGATCGGCCTGCACGGTGTATCTTCCCAGGGGAGCGCTCTCGGTCAGCTCGAGTTCGCCGTGGATCGTACCGAACTCGGTCAAGGGCAACTCGTCGGCGAACAGCTCGTTGCCCTGGCTGTCGAGGATACTGACCGGAACAGTCTCCTGGTCGAGGAGCGAGTACCGTCCATCGTCGTCTTCGCGGACGATGCTCTTGAAATAGACCGTCTGGCCGGGGCGGTAGATGGGTCGGTCGGAATAGATGTAGGCCGCGCTGGCTCCATCCTCGCCCTCGTCCTGCCGCATGCCAAAGTCCCACGAGGTGATGCCCTTGTTCCAACGACTGGAGCAGAGCGCCAACCCCTGGGAGCCGTCGCCGACCGCGAACAGCGTCTCTTCCCAGCGATACCAGTACTCTCCGGTCAGGTTCTCAATTTCGGCCATGAACACCCCGTCGCCGTCGGTCACGCCCTCGGCCAGGAGCGTACCATTATGACGGTAGACGGCGATGTCCATATCCGGGATCACCTGGCCACTGATGACGTCGGTGGCCCACACGAATACCTGGCGCGGCCCCCACTTGAGCGCCAGGTTGGCCCGCGACACGACCATGAACCGGGTATCGTACATTCGCTCGGCGCGAACCTCCAGCAGATAGACGCCGGGCGGTAACTGGCCGTCGGACCCGGCCACGGTGGTGGAGACGTACTTGATCCGGTTCAGGGGCAGATCGAGGGATTGGGTCCAGGTGTGAAGGAGCGTGCGGGTGATGTCTTTGGTATCGGGCATCTCGTAGGGATCGTGGTAGACGTTCATAAAGTCGGTCGAATCGACGGACGATAGCGTGAACGTCACCGCCTCCAGGTTGCGCACCTCGATGAACTGCTCGACGGCCTGGTCGGCCACGTAGCTGCCCACCGGCCCCTGGTAATAGTCGTAGGGGGCGTACAGGGAGAGCATCGAGTCCAGCGGCGCGCTGCGAAAGACGATGCTGCGGTTGCCCGTCAGCGGCTCTCCGTAGCGATCCGTGGCTCCCTCGGCCAGCAGGATGCGGTACTCGGCTGAGGGGTCAAAGTCCACGTAGGCCTCCAGGCGCGTGTTATCCCCTTCCCACTCGATGTCCACGTATTCCGGTTCCGGCTCAATCTGCAACGCCTCCTCGACGGATTCGATATCCATCGGCACGTTGAAGCGGAGGACGAGCTTGCCGTTCGGGTGGGCGGATAGATCGCCGTCGGCGGGCGTCGAGGAGAGGATGTGCGGTAGCCCGGCAACCTCGAACTGCCACGCCAGCTCCTCAACGGTTCCCAGTTCCTTGCCCTCGGCGCGCGCCCCGTCGGTTAGCGCGGCCCGGTAGCGGGCCGAGCGAGGCAAGGGATCGTCAGGCCAAAAGATCATCGTGCGGTCGTCGGGCCAGTGGAACGCGCCTTCGACGGGTTGGTCGTCGGCGTCCACCAGGCTGAAGCGCGACTCGACGGATCGGCGGTCCATCTCCGTGCTAAAGTGGATGCGCACCTCGCCGCGTGGGTCGACCGACTGGGCGTCGGCGCGTGGCTCGATGGAACGCACTTTCGGACGCGCGGTGGAGAAGGCAAAGACGTACTCATCCTCCAGAGTCGCGCCCTGGAGGCTGGCGACGCCGGCAGGGACGGTGACGGTGTAGTGGGTGGCCTCGTCGAGACTATCAGGCCGGAATTGGTAGACGTCGGCGTCGATCCATTCCCCTCGTCCGTCGATCTCTGGCCGGATGACGATGGGCACGGGGAACTGATCGGGATCGACAGCCGCCTGCAGGGCCACCATCGGTTGGTTGAAGGTAACCTTGATGGCCGTCAGGCTCCTCACGTCCTCGCTGCCGTCTTCCGGGGCGACGTTTAGGACGCGCAGCGGAAGGGGAGGTTTCGGGATCGGGGTAGAAGTAGGGGTAAGGAGCGGGCTAAAAGCAGAAGCGGGAGCACAGGTAGAAGTAGGGGTAGGAGCAGAAGCAGAAGCGGAAGAGGTGGCGTCCTGCCAGACGAGGACGCCCACCACTGTACACGACAGCGCTATCGCTGTCAACGTCAGGACTGTTGCGAAACAACAGCCTCCGTCGATAAAGTTACGTAATCTATTCATCACATACCTCCGGTAAATTACAGATCAACTGTTGACTATGATATAAGATATGGTAAGATTAGGTTAGCCCCGCCGGAGATAGCATCTCCGGCCCGACGCCCCTCGCAAGGGGGGCTGTCCCTTTTTGAACATATATAACATTGTCATCGCTGCCAATGTCAGAACTGTCGCCATGCAGTGGTCTCCTTCGACAAAATTGCGCAATCTACTCATCGTACCCTCTGGCGAATAATAATTCTCCCCGAATCAAAGAGCATTTACGTGAAGCGTGATATTCGCCTGGGGTTACTCTTGGGGCATTGTCCATCCAATAAATCCCCAGCTAGCGAAGGGGAGTGGTGTGAGTCTATGCTCATGCCAGCTCGGGACTTGAACACACCCTTTATAATCCTTCAGTCCGTGACAAAGATACTGACTATCCCAACTCCAGCCAATCATATACTGGGTTTTAATTTGATGTTTCTTTGTACCGTCCACACTGAAAACCCACACACCACTGTCATCAGCAAAGGCAGCGTCTCCGGGCTGAAATGCTATCCATTGTCCATCTGGACTCCACTGTGACCAAGGTCTTAACCATTGCTGCGATTGATAATCTTCTAGCGACTGATACTGGTGCATCCATTGAGTTGTCTTGCTGGTTAAATCAAAGAGGACCAAACTGGTTTGATATTTCCCATCAGAGATACCACTGATAGCCCAGACAATGTGATTGCCATCTGGTGACCAAGCTGGGTTAGTGATGACAGCGTTGTGTGGCAAAACCAATCCATATTCTTCAATACTGAAAGGCTCAACTGCATGATTCCAGCGGTATATCCAGGCACCACTTGAGTTGTGGTAGGCCAGCATAAACTCATGAGGAGACAGGGACACAAACTGGCTTACCCCAACAAACTGTTTTTCGGCAAGTATCTCCAATGCATCAACAGCAAAATGCAATACTGTCACTGTGATTGGAGATTGTACAAAGGGAGCAGAATTCGCTGGTTCAAAGGCGTACTGTACCAAATCAGAACGTCCCTGCACCCACCCGAGACAGCAAGGCTTCTGTGAGCCGTCACTGATTGCTTGTCGTTCTTCTGTGACAAGATCAACTACCCACAGTTGATTCTCACGCACAAAGATCGCGCGCCTGCTGTCAAGCGAGACTTGAACACTATGACAAGAATTTGGAAAATCGCCGAGCAGTTGTATTGGTTTGCCATCTCTGTCTATTTGCCATAGAGTTCCTCCATGAGAGAATACTACTCCTGCCAGCATTGGCATCGGCTCAACGGTTGGCGTTGCGCTAGGAATCGATTCCGGGGTTGTCTGTTCACCGATGGTTTCAGTTGGCAAAATAATTGGTGTCGCAATTGGGGAAGGAGAACCCCTATATCCACAAGCTGCCAGGGCAACCACAG